>Ga0224511_10003244_pt1 | contig 11571 bp, 8 predicted proteins | sample SF_May12_sed_USG_2_FD_169988 | JGI IMG/M metagenome (GOLD analysis project Ga0224511, IMG submission 169988) | Sediment microbial communities from San Francisco Bay, California, United States - SF_May12_sed_USGS_8_1 | ecosystem: Environmental > Aquatic > Marine > Sediment | place: USA...
AAGCTATATTTTGATTTAAATCAACTATTATATGTATATAAAGAGATATTTTAGCATATTTGCACAATGTTATGATTTTTTAGTATAATCTGGAGGACAGGGCCTTTAAGAAACTTATATATGTTATGTTTATACATATTGTGATAATAAAAATGGTCGCAAATACGTCTGCAATACTCCAAACTTTTGGTTGAACTTTACTATCAGCATTTAGACTTTTTATTAGTAACAAGGAAAAAACTTTTTAAAAATGGTCGGCGCTAAATGTGAGTACATGTATGTGAAAATAATGGATATTTAGTTCAGAAGAAAGAGAACTTTTCCAAAGAACAAATTCCGAAAGATTACGTATGATGTAATTATTGTTTTATTAATGCTGAAACAATATTTGTTTGTGCAGGCAAAACTACCAAATGAACATTTTTACATTTAATATGAATATTGCAAATCTAAATGTTCTTGTTTTATGTTACATCACTATATTGTAATGTAATGTGTACAAATTATTTCATAAAAGAACGTGCCTTTTCCGACAGGTACATGTACATAAACATGCACTTATGCAGCCTTTAAAACGTAGGTTGAAATTGTAATCAAACAAAACCCTAATCAGAATATATTTAGCTTTTTATAAGTAATCTATAATATCAATGCTATCTAAATTTGACATGCTTACAGGAAGTTCATTGCACGCATCACAAATATTGAAAACAAGGTTACAACCCACACCAGTAGCTATTTTAGGACGTTCTATTTACTAGATTGTTCATTGTCATACAGGACATAATAATAACACAGGAAAAAATTACGACTTTATTTCAAGCGTGGGAGTTAATTGGCAAAACGGCAAGTTAACATAATACCAGAATTGATTGTGGACATGTTGCATAAACTGTGGATTTAAAGACAAAATCTAAAAAGTGTTCCCAGTGTAAAGTTACAAAAGCTTGTCCAATCATCCCAAACGTATGAAATGAAATCGAATGTACTTCATTACTTACATAAAATTCCAGATTGATAGTTTTATATAGACATTATTAATTTTAAATGACAATAGAACATGTGAAAAATCAACAACATAACATGTCCACGAAAACGGCTCTTTGTTTACATTTGAGATGATTTGGCAAAGTTTTGATTTACCACATTGATGTTCAAACATTGATTGTCAAAAGCAGTTTTTTATGTCACATCCTGGTCACACTGAATCATGACGCAATTTCGTTATGCCTTTCCTATCGAAGATAAGATTCCTGATAAGACTGCACCATTGGCAAACAGATGTCTGAAAATAACTTAAATAATGTCTGCCTGTCTAAATTAAGTTAAAGGACGACGCTCCTGTGTATTAATTACCTAGATTACATCCACTATATTTAAGAAAATCGACTCAAAATGCTAAGTTGAGAATTTGTATGTAAAAGAGATCAGTATATTTTGGTGATTTAAAATACTTCATAAACAGTCAAATATTTTTTAAGTAAAATATTTAAACAACATAAAACATATACATTGTTATATAACACGAGATTTAAATAATGCCACATGATCGTGCAAACCTCCAAAATATATTTATCAATAATAATAGATGTTGATACGGCGTTGGCTGTTACTACCTGATCTGTTTGAAGAATGGAGATTGACACTACGATAATCATTGTAAAATAAATATAGAAATATACTCAGGGAATCAACGATTATAAAATGTTAATTGAAATATATAGTTTAAAACAATATATATTTCCGATAATACACATACACAATTTCATGGTAACATGCTCAACTATATTGACATCAAGCAGCACATACACAATATATACTAATAATTGTGAGATCTGTATTTGGAAAATAAATGCAATTATTTAAATAAAAATGTAAGAGAGTAACAGTTCCGCCAACCAAGTGCATGTTGAAATAAAGGTATCATAATTGAGAAGAAAGCTCAGGAGCTTGTCTCTCTTCTGAATAGTTTGTAAAGCTGCACTGATAGGGGTGTACATCAAAACAAATCGAGTTCAAAGAAAACGGTAGGTATAAAAATGTAATTTAGAAGACATGTAAAAGTTTGCAGGTAGTTTACAGAATAAAGGAAAGTAAAGCTTAGAGAAAGAGAAAAGATGGAAGAGTCGTTAGCTAAATGTGGTTCAATGGGGTGATATTTGGTAATGATCTAGAAACTTGTATGGAGATAACAGTGTGACGTGCTTGAATAGTATTACATGTAAAGTGGTTATCAAGTTTGTATTTGGTACAAGAGCTAGACGCGTTTGCTGTGGCGGATGAATGTGTGTACTTGTTTGAATATTGTGATGTTTGTATCAGATGACAGATCGTTTCGTCCAAATAGGAGATCGCGAATTAAAATATTTCCAAGAAATGATTCTGCAGAAGCTGCTGGCATACATCGTTGTGTAGTGGACAGTCAAAGAAGTAGTGGTACATGTGCTTGCTTTTACACAACACACACAGAAGGGCACTATTGATGATGTTATTGGAGAACAGATGAGCTTTAAGAGGACTACATTTCATCCAGAGTCTTGCATGATGGATATTTTGGGCACGAAAGTTCATGTTATAAAACATTATTGCTTAGTAGTTAATATGTTGTTAATCTATTGTCCATATCACACCATATTTCACAGCTACGACGCAACTAATGTTTATTACATGAACTACAAATGTATATATAAATGGTATATCATTGGTTTTATTAAAAGGGGTTTCAATTTCAACTGTTTTCATAATTACTCAGATCGTATCATGCGCAAGAACACATACTGGTTCCAGAAACTGTCCTTTAAAAGAGATGTACACCGATTACAATAAAACATTTAGACAAAGAAAAGGCACGGAGCAACTGCATGCAAACGAATCCAGAACGCTGCGGCTTGACGCACAATACCAGACCCTGTTTCGCTGAGCTAAGCAGATTGAGCGGAAAATACTTTTTGTAAAATGCCAACTTGTCACCATCCCTATCGTTACACTTTCATTGTGTAATGAATAGTTTGACATTGTAACAGCTTTACATTTGCATTCGGTTATAGTTTCCGGGCATGCCATTCGGTTGCTGACGTATAGACTTTAACCCTATTTGAAACAGCTTATTTGTGTCTGTATAATAGGAATCAGAAAGCTAAAATAAAAAATCATCATCTCGGTTTATTCATAATATTATTCATTTAAACATTATAATAATCATGCATCAAGTTTAACATGGGCATTTACAATATAAATTGAAGAGATGTTCAAACAAAGAATGTTGCAAACAATGTAGATATGTCATGTTTAAGGGCACCATGACAAAATGGCCCGTACAAAAGCTAGCACAAGGGACGACACAAAAACTCTTACAACATCATGACGCAACAGAGATTTAGAAAACATATATTTTTGTGTTTTTCAAACCAATGAGGTAAGACTAGTATGCGCGAGGTCGACGCTATCATGGCTTCCTTCAGACAATAACAATCTTTATTCAGTATGCTACTTGTTATAGTTTTAATTTGCAACACTTACCCACATTCATCGGCCTTTTTTCTAGAGTTTTAGAGGTTACTATAAATTAAAAACAAACGTTTTATACAACACTTAGACACGCGTAGAGTTCCATCACCAGATTGGACTAACTACAACAAATACAAACCACTTATGTATACAAATGTTGTTTTTTGTTATAAATTTAAAATTAGACATTTGTGTTTGTGAGGGGTTGCAAAATTCCATAATTAAAACACAATTACATTACTTGGCTACATGGATTTATTTTCAAAGTATTAGTTGAAACAGTTTTTTAGACTATTTTATTCGTCTGTTTAATCAACACACACTTTTAATGCACGGGGCAGCAGTATCAAAACGACAAAAACAAAATACAATAACCAACGGCAATTCTCATTGCATGCCATCGTCGTTTGTTCCATTTGTCCCCTGTCTCCTAAGGGGCATCACGGCGTGCACACCACACAAACCTGGCTCCTGGCACATGTCAATAGTTGTCACGCCATAGTGTACAGGATTGGTAAAATGACGTGGATTCGCTCCTTTGACGTGTGTGTCTGTAATTGTTAATAGTCCATGGTGTTGTTTATGATGCCTTGCACGGTTTATACTAAATTATGTTATTAGAAAAACCATACAACAACAAAACCTAGTTATTGTTATAAATGTCATGTGTCTCAATAATTTAATTCATGTGTAATACTTTCCATTGCAATGATAACTATTACGCTTGCATAACGCCAAAATTGCATTCCATTCCACGGATTAACCGTTTTTATCCAAATAAAATTATGTTAAAAAGTCAAACAATTCTTAATGAGTAAAGAAAACTATTCCTGCTTTGTCTATATGGCTTAAGAAATTCGAAAACAATGTGTTACACTATCTTTATAACAGCAGGCTATCATTTGTCTAAACACGAACTTATACTTCTATAGTTTCTTTGTATGATTGTTAAAAATGAATGTTATTTGAGAACATAATAATAATAAAATATAAAATTATTTAGTTTACGTATATCTGTGTAGTGTGCTTTTTTTAAAAGAAGTACTAACCCTGTGTATCAATAATTATAATGATTAACTTTATAAAAGTTTGCTTCTTCTGTAATGAAAACGTATTGCATTTTGTATGTTCTAAAACACCTGTGATCATATGGTGTTGCGTAAAAATCAAAAACGATGTAAAAAAATCTTCGGTCATTTTGACCTTATTATTTGTAAAATTTTATTGTGTATGCTGATAAATTATTATTCCTCTTCTTCTTATATGCACTGTTAAAATAATTGTAATGGCGTACAAGATCGTCGTTTCGTCTTAATTTATAAACATGTTTGAATTATTTGGTAAATAATTAAAAATCAGTTGAATAGATAGTGCTAATGTTGCCAGAAGAGTGCTAACGAGTAAGGTAAGACCGCGTTTGCTTCCACTAAGCAATAACAGGTTTTCGCAACGAACGCATATAGGTCATATATTGAACTGATGAAAGGGAAATCCCTCAGGAAGTATAGTGTGCACGAGAAAACAACAACCTCGGTTTTATTGAAGCATGTAACACACATTTGAGATATTAGAACTTTAGGACGTTTCGTAAGAACTAGTAACCTAAACAGCTGGCATAATTCTGCACTAACACGCATTTAATTAGCAAATTTATCTTCCATATCATGGGGACCTATGTGTGATTTGTAAATAACAATAATAGAATCACAAGTCCTGCTTGGTGTGGTAAATTATTAGGTCTTTTCTGCAGTCCTGTCGTGTAACACGAAAAAAGAAACTTTCTAAAGAACTATATTGTCTTGATAACAATTTTGGAAAATATCAATTTAATATCTTGTGGTACCTTAAAAAGTCCTTTATCAATGTTTCAATTCTTTTAAAACTTAATTTATGTGATAGTTTGAGAAAAGCCTTGCAACATTACAATACAATAATTATATCCTTTGTTTTCGTCGAATGATGACCACAACCTTTAAACAAGAGGGCCCATAGGGCCCTGGAGCGCTCACCTGAGGAATAGGTGGAAAGTGAACCTGGAGCATGACCCCATGACCTACTTATGCAACCAACTAGAACGGTTTGAACAACTTTGATAGGGGACCATCCAGGGATCATTCCTGTGAAGCTTGGTCAAATTCCCATTAATTGTTAAAGAGAAGATGTCGTTTGAAGTTTTCCTTATATAAATCAATGTAAAATTGTGACCCCCGGGGCGGGGTCAATTTTGAACCCAGGGGCATAATTTGAACAACTTTGGTAGAGAACCTCTTGATGATGCTATATACCAAATACGAAAGCTCTGGGCCTTGTAGTTGCAGACAAGAAGATTTTTGGAAATTGCACGTTAAAAACCTATTTTTTGCCCCGTGACCTACTTATGCAACAAACTGGAACGGTTTGAGCGACTCTGATAGGGGACCACCCAGGGATCATTCCTATGAAGTTTGGTCAAAATCCAATAAGCGGTTTCAGGGGAGATGTTGTTTACAGAAATTGTTGACGGACGGACGATGGACGACGGACAATGGGCCATCACAAAAGCTCAACTTGAGCACTTTGTGCTCAGGTAAGCTAAAACATTTACTATGACGCACGCAATAATTGTTTTATTTTATTTTATTCTTAACGTATAAATATACATCTGCATACTTTTTAAATTTGCAATTTAACCATTTCAAACACATGCTTATGATTGATCGTACATTGTGTGTTTCAGCAAAATATAAGTGTAAATTAAATTGCTATCAAAATGATAATGTCTCATTGTAAACCAACGTGCATAAAAAAACTATTATCCTATTAAAAGGATGAAACTGCCGACAAGAAATATTTACAATGATTTCGTGTTGTAAAATTCTGCATGCAGTGTGGTCTTTAAAAAAATAGGATCAACATTCGGCCCAATATTCAATGTCAAAACAAATATTTTATTTCTAATTCGAAAAGTCCTTTTCGTATTGCTATTTCATTGTAGTTTCAAAACATTCTTTTAAAATTGTACATGTTTTAATAAAGGTTTTTATTTAAATGTATGTATATATCTGATTTCCCGACGCAGTTCCTGTAAATAAAACTAATGCAAACTATAGTCCTCTTTCGCAACATAAATTTCCAGTCCCAAAAGACCTTGCCATTTACTTTTCAAGAGAGAAATACTCTGATACGTATTTAGTAAAGTATACATTTACAATAGTTTTTTTACACCGATGTCCTAAATCTAAATATAACATTTGACTATTATATTATTCTTCCCGCTTCTGCCAATAAAGTGAAAATGTCTAACATATATAACCCCTATGAGTTTTTTGTTATTACATTTTGTATTATATTACATGCCAGTAAGATATTATAGTTTAGAGTGTTTGATGCTGTAGACTTAAAAACTTTGGCTACACAGGGTTTGGTAATACATTGTAAGTTGTGGTTTCAAAGGATTGCCGAGAATTACAATATGTTTCTCAAATAACAATACCGTATTGCTAGACGAATGGTTGCCAGAGAAAAGAACGAATGTCTATAAAGCTCATTGCAGACACTGTTAAAACAGCAACAGTTGATGTATTTTATGAACTAAAATCGTACAATATTATTCAGAAACAGACTCGTTAAGGCGTGTATTATGTATCTTAATAATTGTATACAATAACTCTTATTACATACCTTACCTAAGTGGTGCAGTCACACTACAGCGTATGATAGAACGTATGAGTAGCGTATGAAAAATTCGGAAAAAAAACTACTTATACGCACAACTTTTGAGTGTTAATCCCGAGCTATCGACGACGGTCCGTCATGGTAGCGTATGAGTAACGTATGCATAACGTATGCGAGCGTATGAGTAACGAATGCATAACGTATGCGAGCGTATGAGTAACGTATGCATAACGTATGCGAGCGTATGAGTAACGTATACATAACGTTCGCGAACGTATTGAGTAAGTGTGCATAACATGTGGGGACTTATGACTATGAATAGCACCGACTTTCCACTGTGGCCTGTCCCAGTATCTTCATTTTCAAGCTAGACTCCGAGGTGTCAAGATGCATGCAAAATGTCATCGGCCTATTCTCCCCCTTTCCCTTCTCCTTTGCCTCCATTTCGTTTAATATAATAGTGTCAAATTTATATAATCAAAATGGTGTTCGAGGAAAACTTCTGTCTACAACTGACGAAAACGGAGACAAAAAGGGCCATTTATATATTTTGAGCTCAACTGGCCATTGTTTGTACCAACGTATGAGTAACGAACCTCAAGCGTATGTCTATCGTATTCAGCGTATGCCTAGCGTATTCAGCGTATGCCTAGCGTATGAGGAGCGTATGAGTAACGTATTATCTATACGCTCGCATACGCTGACAATTTTTGAACATGTCCAAAAAATTATTTTAGCCTCCGCGTTTTACAACATACACCAACGTATGCCAGCGTATGAGGAACGTACACGGCGTATGCCTAGCGTACCCATAACGTATGTCTGCGTATACGAGCGTATGATCATGCACTGGCATACGCTGATGTCATACGCTGTAATGTGACTGCACTTTTAGTTTTTCTACTAAAGACTTTGTATACCACATAGAATAGTTCATTTCATTATGGGATGTAAATCGTCTAACAATTCTAATGAATAGCCAATTTCTATTGATTATACTTCTTTTATTTACTGACATCCACCCACAGGATTCTGAAGCGGGAGCGAATTAATGCGAAACCAACCTTAAAACAAAGTTCAACTTCAATTTCTTATTTTATACGCCAGTCAAGTTTCGTATATTAGGGAGGTTGCGAAAAGCACGCAAACCTCAACGCCTAACGTGAAAACTACTTTTTGAGCACATTGTCATCAATATGTGTGTATGGCCTTCAGGTAAGCCCGTAATCAGAGACGTGAGTGTTTTCGTCACTCAGATATGCTAAGGCACGAGGATTCCCTGATCAAACGAAAAGTCGAAGAAGATTAAACTGTAAGGCTGAAACCCCCACCCTTTGCGCCCTCCTTAATTTATAGTCTGAATACTGCGTTTGTTCCGGCTTCATGTCATACAACAATAGAAACTTTATATACACTTTTTTAATATGATATAAATAGTTTGTTTCATGCACTGGAAAATGCACCATAACAAGCTTAGATTTTTCCAATTGATGTGATCATATTTATGTCTTATTAATTCATTACCATGCACAAGCGAAGCAGGCGCGTGTCAAAAATGTTTTTTTATATCTTTTATGTTTTTGTCGTATTTCATGGTAAACATTGCTTTTTTTTCATTGTCAAATTGCAAATTTTGATACTGAATACTACAAGCCAAAATGGGATGGGGGCACCCTCACCAACTTGATAGACAACTACATAACCCACATGTACATAAACATGTACATAAGGAAAATGATTATACTTTTAACAAAAACACATATAGTTCTTCTTCTTCAGATTTAAGAAATCATTGCATTTTCATGAAATAATGGTTGTCCCAAATCATAAATAAATTTAATACACATTAAATCCTATCGTTTCAATGTTAGACTGTTTAAAGGCATTGACTTTGTTATGCTTGACTTAACACACGTTCACGTCTTGTTTCGCAACTCACATTTTGCTAACGACTTCAACTTCAACGTGAATGAGCCGGTGCGCGTTGAGGTTGAGGTTTACGTCGATTTCGCAACCTCCCTATTTTCATATTACGCGAACGCACTACAACAAAAAATAATTTCATAGACATATACGGCAGATCATCTAACCCTTACTTATCAATGACATTAATTTATTTACAAATATTACTGAATATGCTTTATAACTATTTAGAACTGTAAGTGTGTACAATTTAGAGCATCTATTTTCATTTCCCGTGAACACAACTAAATGGCTACATATTTTGAAAATACCTTAAAGCGGCTGTCCTCGAGATGCTAAAAAATGAAAAAAATATTAAAATTTACGGTAAATACTGGTCAAGTTATATTCAGTGAAAAAATCTATTATTACTGACAGCTTTATTCAGTTGACAAATCGTTGGTAAAACATCCTTTTTCTTTGCATAATCTACTGCGTTACTAACGCAGTAGCCGTTATGTATAGTAGGAATATCCCGATTGCAGAAAGGCGAATGGTCTGTTTTTTAAAACAAAAAGTGAAAAGATGTAGTTTTTTATTTCTTACTATATATTTTGAGATACCAATTTCCGCTGTCAGCTGAGAGTACGATCTGAATCGTGTCGCAATTTGCAAATGGAAAGTTAATACCTTTGTAATTTAAGTGTTACTTTCAATAGCCTTTGTTAGTTTATTGCCGTTTTATTGATGATTGGTTTTGTGGTTATCAACACAACACAAATAGTTTAGATACTGATCATATAATGGAAATGCACAAAATAGACACATTTGTAGATTATATACATATTTTTCTGATAAATCGATGATGCCTTTTACTATGACGGTATTCCACCGTTATTAAGACTGTCATCAGATATATAAGTGTTATGCACTCTTCTAAGTAACAACACATGCTATATAAGTATCTCTTAAAGTGACATTGCCAGTAACTATGTTGCTGTTTTAAATTATTATACTACGTACATGTACCTACAATTTAAATAGATTTCACAGCAAATCAAAGTCCCTCTGATTCTTTTTTTGGCATAAACATGTTAAAAATATCAATAGACTTTTGCTTCACTCGTGTTACAATTCTGCTGATAAAAAGACATTTTAAAAGATAATTTCAGCCTTTCAAATGTCTATTGTCTAAAAAGACAACTACCAAAAAGCATAAGGTTATTATAATAATATTGCACAACAGTGAGACACATCTTTTTATGCTGTATAATTTAAACACATTGCAACACAATGTCATGTTTATTCAATAGTCTGCGGTTTCAAGGCTTGCCGAGTTCATATTTAGGAAAATATTATGATAAAAGTGCAATAACATGGATATTTCTAGAATTCCAGCAGACACAATCGATAGATTTGGTTGACCATATTTAGTACAATTTTGTTACAATATAAATTGAAGAGATGTTCAAACAAAGAATGTTGCAAACAATGTAGATATGTCATGTTTAATTAACATACTAATTCAGGTTTCTTTACTCTTTACTCTTTCTTTACTTGCATTTTGTAATTGTGTGTTTCCACTTTTTAATAAACGATAATAAGAAATAAATATAGCTACACTTACTTGTCAAAGCCTTGTGCACTGACTTGTTTCAGCAAATGACAGCCGACTTCTCGATTTAGAAACAGTGGGAGAATGGTCGTAGAAACGGTGTCATTATGCAATAATTACAAAAATTGTGTGATCGAGTCAGGTCAAAACCACCGGACCTACAATTATGTCCGAAACTGCGTTTCAAAATTGGAAAAAAGCGTCTTAAGGTCACTCGAATAAGCGTCGAATATATTACGCATGTCGAGTGCTTGGATGCTTTAAATAGTTGTGATTTTAGTTATACACATATCGTAAAAAAGCACATGTGATAAGTATTATATATTATATTATCAACACCTGGAACAAGTAGAGACTGTCATTGTTCAATTATACTTTATATGTCCTTTAGCCCGAAAAATACAGTGAACTCGACAGTTCCGGGTCAGTAAAGAAATTAACGTAGGGTGTCTCTTTAAAACGAAAGTCTGGAGAAACAGAACTGTATATACTGTTTAACAAATTATTCCTCTTTACTTTAATACAATTCATGATTTTTTTTTATTTGTAAATCCCTATCTTTAGAGTATCCAACGGCATGATGTAAATTTGACAGTTGCGGGTCACAGTTGATAGTTCTGGGTCACGTATTAAATGTTTATTTTCTGTAATCATGGGGCATTTAAACAATGTTAACACCAAACAAAAACATCTGTTTTTCTTACAACAAGACATTTTATACAAAACTTTTACTTCAAAATAAACATAACACATGTAAAAGACGACCGTACTATAACACCGTCAATTACCTATTGTATAGAGAACAAAACAAAAAGAATAATGAGATGAAAAATAAACAAGTTCCACACTAAAAATTGTTTAAGGTTTTGACACTATATCTCATCACATTTTTA
>Ga0224511_10003245_pt1 | contig 11569 bp, 7 predicted proteins | sample SF_May12_sed_USG_2_FD_169988 | JGI IMG/M metagenome (GOLD analysis project Ga0224511, IMG submission 169988) | Sediment microbial communities from San Francisco Bay, California, United States - SF_May12_sed_USGS_8_1 | ecosystem: Environmental > Aquatic > Marine > Sediment | place: USA...
GCTTCCTCTACTCCAAACCGCTCCTTTGCCACAGAGTATGCAATGGCGGTAAGGGTTTGTAGTTTCCGGTTAACTGGTCCTTGCATGGCTGCTTCGAGGATGATGTCTAGTTCCTCGTCTAACAGTTTCCATGATTTCTTGTCTAGTGCTTTGGGCCACTTGATCCTTGGTTTCCTTTGATTTGTGGCTGGGTCTTGGCGTGGTCTACCAAAAACAGTTGCTTGCTTTGCAACTTGGCTGCTATATCATGGTGACTTAAGTAGATCCAGAAGGGGGTCTTCTTCATCCACCTCTGGGTCCTGGAATAAATCCTGCGTTGTCTCATGAATGGAGAGTTCCTCAATACTGTGGTTTGAGTTCAGACTGGGGTACTCCTGCGTCTCACAAGCCAAACCGGCTAAGCGCTGTCCACATGGCCTTGCACGCTGGCAACCAGACTTTCCTTGGTGAATTCGCAGACCGTGTTGGTTCATGCAGACCTTGCCGCATGAGCAGGTAACTGTTCCTGGTGCTGCATTCGTAGCCGATTGGACGTTCCGCGTCGATTCCATTATATGCATCCAAGTGAGTCTATCATCCTCCCTCCCTCTTGGTAGACTTTGAGAATGTCTCTCGTTGTTGGAGTCTGTAACTTGTTTGAGATTTATTACTTGTGTAATGACAGACAGAAGCAAACAAAAATTGCATGTCTTCCAACTTACATCATAACCTTGTTGTTTAATTCAAACCGCATTGCAAAGCATTCTTTCCGAGTTTACCATTTTACACTAAAAGTAGTTCTGGAAAAAGTTGCAAAATATCTTTCTTTTGAAACTAGATTGCGCACTGTATTCGATTTTCATCAACATTAAATGATGCATCATTAACGTTACAAAGGAAAGAATATCACTTTTTTACACACGAATAACTCTGCGGATTAATAAATATATGTGCAGGTATGACTCGCAAAGTGTATACCCTAGCATCTGGACGTAGTGAGGCTCACCTAGTAATTATTGGGTACGCCGAAAAACTCCTAACCAGTTAGTTTTCTTACATTTTTATTACTTTTTATCTTTGCGTTCTTAAGGCGGCCTCTATCCGGTACATATTAACTACAGCAAATATTACGTCACATTGATTGGTTTCCCGTTTTCGATTCGTGTAATTTAATTCTGCTCTATAAATGCCATAACAAAAATATAATGTATCCTCTTTACATTTCCGGTTTTTTTGTTGTCTGCCAACTTGATTTTGAATGCTAAAAATTTAGCAAGCCGCAGAAAAAACAATTGGTCCTGTGGGTAAGCTAAAATAATACAGACTTTTTTGGCCAAAAGAAGAAGTCATGAAGAAGTGTCACCAAAAGATGTATATTTAAATAACAACCTCACAGTAACACAACCCAAACTTCAGCAAAGCAAAAGATGAGTTATCACAATTATTAGGACATTATAAATTAAAGAGATAATTATTCACATATGTAAGACTGTGTGTGTTATTGTGTCAAGAACTGCCGGACTTCTAAGAATTTATTTATTTTATTAAAGGGAAATAAATATTGTGTGAATTTGTGTCCAAAACTCTTATTTTGTTTAAAACCCATTGACTTTTTTAAAAGCCTATTGTTTTCCCACATGCACACTTACTTTTATCTTCTTGTTTGTAAACGAAAAAATGTCACTGATATCAACGAAATTCACAAAACAGTAATAATGGAAAAATTGCCAAATGACCCGTAAAAATGACCCAATGAGCATTTTGGCACTGTCTGTCAGTGTATATGGATATTGATAACATACAAAAAGAAATTAGACAATTATACTGGTCCTATCTAGAAGATGTTATATTCTCTGGTGACTCCCAGGGTGGGAATAATAAAAAATTCTATTCTTTTGTCAAACACAAGAAAACAGACAACCAAGGAGTGTCTCCACTAAAATACGAGGACAAAACTTATACAAATCCAGCTGATAAAGCCAATATCTTGAATAAGCAATTTGAATCGGTATTCTCAAAACAAAAACCTATTAGCTTGAAACAAATGTGTGAACTTGGCCTGTTTAAGCAAACATGACACAAAATCAATCTAATCCGGAAATGAAAAACATAGAAATTACTCGTGATGTAGTAGAAAAAATGTTGAACAATCTTAATCAAAATAAGGCATCGGGTCCTGATAAAATATCACCAAGGCTTATGCAAACACTTAGCAAAGAAATAGCGCCATTCTTAAAAAAATCTTTAAGGCCTCCTTGGAAGTCGGTATTACACCAAATGATTGGAAATCAGCTATTGTTGCACCTGTTTATAAAAAAGGACCAAAATGTAAAGCTAGTAATTATCGCCCCATATCTTTGACCTGCATCGCATCAAAATTGATGTCGCACATACTTGTCTCAAATATTATGAAACACCTTGATAAATATAATTTACTTACACCCTTCCAACACGGCTTTCGAGTCAAACATCAATATTTGTCCAAAAAGACATATCAATTTTTGCTTACGTCCTACTTTCTAACTTTTTCACTTTGGAATAACTATTGATGCTTCTCTCATAAAACTGTAAGATTACCTCCGTTAGTGCATGGTGTTCTATATGCCTAAGTGTGAAAGGTATGCTCATATTTGATTTTGAGTTCTACTGGCCCGCTGAAATCCATTGTTTTGGCTAATTAATGGTTAATTAACACTTAATTTTATGTTTTATTAATAAAATTGGTACTTTTGAGGTAACCACACAGTATTTTACTTATTTCATTTCAATATTATCTCTTGTTTCTGAAAATGACAAATGGACTTTTTGGGGCTGCTTTAGGCATTTCAATATGTCTCACCTCCTTAAATTGTTTTTGATTTCAGAATGGCGGAAGCAATGGAGGGACAAAATGAACAAAACTTTTTGCTGTTGTATAGGCTCCTCCTGCACTCTACACGTGTCCTACAAGCCAAGTTTGAATCATTATTACCTCAAGGCACAACGTTACAAACATGGCAGCCAAAAGGCCAGGCCTTAAAGGAGGCCAAACTGTCTAGCAAACAAATCAGCTACTTAAAGCAACGACTAACTGACAAGTTTGACATAGGACTGTGGATAAGTCTTTTGCGAAATTTTAGCTTTAAATCAGATAAAAATAACCCGCTTTGGAATGAGACGGACAACGACAAGATAAAAAATTCAGGAGATATTGCCGATATTGTGCGGATAAGGAACCTGAGAAACACGGTTTGTGTTTTGTTTTGCAATTGGACATTGTAGTTAATCGTTAAACGTATTTGTGAAATTTAAAGATGCTATGGTTGTATCTTTTAGGTCAGACTTGTTTATATCTCACATTTTAAACCACATTTAAGAAGCGAAACCTACTCTCGTAGGTATAAGAAACTGCCAAATATAGTTATCCATGCATGTTAAAATATAAGAGAAAAAAATGAATTTGTTAAAAATCTGTAGCCCAGAATTCTATAATGGCAGGATATCCTTCAAACTTAGCTAAAAGTTTTCCCCAACTGAGCCATTTCCACAACACACCTTACCCTCTGCTTTATAATGAACAATGGTGGGGGTATGAATCGCTTACAGCGATAGTTCTAGTTCTTTATGCATTTTATATTCATTTTTGAGAGCATTGCACGTATCATGTGAACATGTAGTTTAAGTCTGCAATTAAATTATTCTTACATTGATTGAACCCCGATGTTTTAGATGAGCCACGCACCATCTGCAGATTTCAGTGACGAGGATTTTGAGACACAATGGAGCATGCTTGAAAACGTTAGTTACCCATGTGTTAATTAACTTACTGTGGTTTAGAAAATTTAAACACATGTATTTGGAATATGGAAGATAAACTAACAACTTAACCTAAACGTTTAATGATGCTATGTCTGTATCTTTTAGTCATAATCGTTTATAAGTCACTTTAAAACCACACTTATTCAGTAAATCCTACCCTCGTCAAAATGAGAAACTGTAATATAATTACCCATGTAAGTTAAAATATACCAGAAACACGTCTTTGTTGAAAAGGCGTGACCCCCAAAAAAATTTGGTTGTGTTTGTTTTTCTAGCGATGCCTAACTTGAAAATAGTTAAGTACTTTGACTTTAATCGATAATATAAAATTATATTCAAAGAATGATGTAAGCATTTCAAGCTTAATAGCCCAATAGTCAATGCATCTGAGATGCCGCAAGGGTTCTTTACCCGGGTTTAATAAGGACTTTTATGCATGAAAAGTGCACGTTTTTGTGTTTTTCTAACAATACTATTTCATGTAGTATACTCTACACACTGAAAAGTTGCGATTAATTGTAAGGGTAAACAGATAAAGACAAAGCATATTTAAGACGGAGTTTAAGTGTATTGTTTTAAATTGATTTTCGTTGAATTGAGACTCTCTGGATGCGGAGTGTATACGCTCCAGCCTTGTAATCCTAATATATACATAACAAATAACTTTTCAATACAATTACTATTTATATATTCAAATACAATGGACCTCGTTTCTTTATAGGCCATTGTTTCGCTTGGTGCACCATGTGGTTTGTCAAATCTAGCAGTTGAAATCAATGATCTCAAGACGAAGCCTTTGGATCTCTTTACTCCAAAGATGAGGAATCTAAGAGGTGGGTTAAAAGCTTTAGCTTGCAATCTTAGTTTACTATAATAATTATGTAAATTTAATACTAATCTTATTGTAACTCTTAGTTTTGAGACGGTTGTTTAAAACGTATACTCTTCATTTAATTGACATTAAATTTAATATTTACAGATGCAACGAAACGGTTTCTTGGGACAAAAGCAGACAGTTATTTTGAAAAGACCAAATTTTTCACGGAAGCCTTTAAGATCCTTTCAGAAAAAAATATTGTAGTTTTGACGGGTCACCCTGGTGAAGGAAAAACGGCAATGGCGGCAAATCTTGCCCTTGAATGTGGATTAAAGGAAGAAAATTGTGTGAAATTGGAATGCGCTCGTGACTGGGAGGATGTCAACTGGTCGCTGCGATGCTTCACTACGGTTATCATAGATGACATATTTGGTGGCTTTTGTCTAGACCATAAACGTTTGTCTGAATGGAAGAGCGTCGTGGGTGATATTGAACAATGTGCAAAGAACGGGGAACTCAAAGTGATAATTACTTCTCGGCATTACATAATTGAGGAAGCTAATGAAGATATGGACAAAGTAACGTTGTTCAATAAGGATGCTAAACTTACGATTTGCCTAAACTCACGGTATCTGCCGGCAACAGAGTTGAGGCAGATACTTAAAGCAACCTTAGAACGAAATCAAATAACGAAAACTATTAATTTGAATGAATGCGTTTCAAACGCGATCGGCAAATTCAACCCGACGACTGGTGAGAGAGAACAGTATGTGTCCGGATTTCCAGAGTGTGCTGCGCTTTTCGCCACAGATACATTTATCAGTCAGGGTCCTGCCTTCTTTAAAAGACCTGAGCAACACTTTAAAGCATATATCAAACAGTTGTACAAGTCAAAGGACACTGAACAATTTTACAAGTTTATTGCATTGGTGACAGTTTGGGCAAATGACCACCACACTATCAATGACACTGATTTGCAAAACCCGATGAAAGTTTCACCCCATGTACAAAATATTGCCGACTGTTTTGGAATTAGTATTGACCACACATTTTTAGAAGCCTTAAAGCACTCATTTTATGCATACAGTTCATATTTATTGGTGTACAATACCAGTTCCGGTGAATATACATTTTCTCACAATTTAATTAATGAGATGGTAGGTGTAGTGTTAGGCAAATACAAGCCGCGGGAATGCATTAAACTTTGTCAACGAGAGTTCCTGATGGAGCGTCTTACACTATCCGAAATTGAAGAAAGTGAGATGAAAGTCTCCATACCTCCTTCTATGTATACTGCCCTCTGCGAGAAAATGATTCAATTAATTTGCCCTGATGACTGCGTTGAAATTCAGGACAGATTAATATTGAAACACCCTTCATTTGAGACGCAAAGCTTTATACAAGTATTCTTACAGTATACTGTTAAGAACAAATTTGAATCAAAATTGTTTAATGCTCCATGTTGGGCGAAATGGAATGCTGACCGTAACGTTGGTACAAAACTGTATCTTTTGGACTATATTGTTGCCAATAATATGATTGTGTTTGCAGAAGAGATAATAATGAATATAACAAGCATTCTTTATTCTGACACTCAAGTATCAGGCGATTCTATTTGCACCATTATGCGCAAACGTCCATCATTGTTAAAGCCGTTGTTTGAGTCTGGAAGGGCTCACCCAAATAGTCCGTGCTATACTTGGTATGGTGGCGTTTCATATCCGCTGATCGAAGCATCCAGTGAAAACCTAATAGACCTAGTACAACAATTGTTATTCTATGGTGCTGATCCAAATATTGCAAATTCCCACCGATCTACAGCCCTCCACTTGGCTGCCCAATATGGTCATAATGAGATATGTAAAGTGCTTCTAGGTTATAGAGATGATGTAAATGTGGTCAAAAACATTGGAAGAGACATTTATCGGAGGGACTTTGATAGTGCAGTGGGAGGTAGATACTCTGCTGTTACTGATGAACATTTGATGAACAAAGCACGCGTCAATGCAAAAGACATCGGCGAAAAAACACCGTTACACCGGGCAGCATACAGTGGATTTGTGAATGTAGTAAACACACTTTTGAATAACGGCGCTGAAGTTAATATTGTAAACAACAGGAACAAAACAGCCCTACATTATGCAACATTAAACGGACACGATGATGTAATTAGGGAACTTCTAATCAACAAAGCCAACATTAATGTCAAGGACAGTTTTGGAAGGTCACCATTATGCTGGGGGGCATTAAAGGGACATAACGATGCAGTGAAGATGCTTTTAAAGAACGGGGCTGATGTTAATTTTATAGACGACAACAACCAAACAGCATTACATATGGCATCACAAGGAGGACATTGTAATGTAATTGAAGAGCTAATCAAAAGTAAAGCAATAATAAATGTTAATGATAAGGACGGACTTACACCTTTACATTTTGCAGCAGATATGGGACATTCATATGTAACAAAAATGCTTTTGAATAACGGTGCTGACCCTAATATTGTAGACATACGTAACTTGACAGCCTTGCATGTGGCAGCGTATGAAGGACACTGTGGTGTAATTGAAGAACTTCTTCACAACAAAGCAGACGTTAATGCCAAGAGCAGAACAGGGCATACACCTTTACACTGGGCCATTTTAGGACGACAAGAAGATGTAGTAAAGATCCTTGTAAATAACGGTGCTGAAACCCATACAGTTTTATATTTTGCCGCTCGTGAAGGACACTGTGGTGTAATTGAGGAACTTCTCAAAAGCAAAGCAGATGTCAATGCCAAGAGCAGCAACGGACGTACACCTTTACACAAGGCAGCAAGTCACGCACATAAAGATGCAGTGAAGCTGCTTTTGAATAACGGTGCTGAAGTAAATGCCAAGGACGGTAAAGGGCGTACACCTTTACACTGTGCAGCATTTAAAGGACACAGATATGCAGTGAAGATGCTTTTGGATGACGGTGCTTGCGTTAATATTGTGGACGACAACAACCAAACAACATCACAGAGTACAGCGGAAGGAAAACACTGTGGGATTATCGAGGAAACTCTCAATAGTAAAGAAAGCATCAATTCCAACGACAACAATGAGCGCACATCGTTACACGAGGCTGCATCCGAGGAACATAACGATGCAGAGAAGTTACTTTTAGAGAAGGGTGCAGAACTGGAAACATTATCAAGAGGACTAAGTTATATTTGGGAGGCACTTTTAAACAGTAGTGCAAACATCAATGCCAATGACAGCGATATGAATACATCGTTACATTTGGCAGAATCCAAAGGACATGACAATGGAGTGAAGATGCTTTTGAAAAACGGTGCGGATGTTCAAACCGTGGATACCAACAGCCAAACAACTTTACATTCTGCAGCAACGATAAGACACTGTGATGTAATTAAGGAACTTTTGAACAGCAAGGCGGATATCAACGCCATGGATACCGATGGGAAAACACCTCTACACCTGGCAGCATGCAATGGGGTTAATGATGCTGTGAAATTACTGTTAAACAACGGCGCTGATGTAAACAGTTTGGACAAAGAAAACTGTACAGCTCTTTACGAAGCTGTCGCCAGTGGAAAGCACAATATAATAACAGAGTTGATCAACTTTCAAGCCGATGTTAATTTGAAAGATAGCGTAGGAGATTCACCTTTGCATATTGCGCGTCGACTTAAAGATGAAGAAGCAGTTACAATTCTAATCAACAATGGAGCATATGTGTAAACGTGGACAAAATGCAGAAACTACTTACTTGTATAAAAGAGAATGGCGTATGGTATTTTTTAAATATTACTAGAAAAAATAGTTTTAAAGAACAAATTTCTCGTCAAGTGTTTGTTTAAATATACATGTTTATAAATATTTCCAAAATGTTGTCTTATATAAACTACATCGCTAACGTTTCACTCAATTTAAAAAAAAATGAGTGCATCTGGCTTGTCAGTCTTAAGTTGGAAGTTTGAATCATACCTCTCCTCAACAGCTGTTCGTCACATTGTGGTTAATTCCTGTGTATTGACGATACGCATCATTATTTATTTGAAAATAAATGTGTTTGTTTAACATACAAGACTTTAGTGTGAAGGAAGAAGCAAGTTGTTTGAAAAAAGTTTTTACAAGTAGTTTATGTACATTTTCGTTATTGAAAAACTTCTTTGAGCAGTAGATCTACTATCTGTGTCGATCTACAAAAAAGAAAAAAGTGTGATGTAAAGTTTTTTCAACTCTTGGCTAGTATAGTTGTTGGTTCAGTCCCTAAATTAACATTTAAGTATTTTACAACATGTATCTTATACTAGTATATACATGTAAGGCTTATATTAATTTTTGACTTATTGCAACAATTCTTTGACTTGCATTTTGGTGATTATATCATATAAATCGTGCTGGTTTGCATCTCTTACTACTTTTATTTAAAGTGTTATTGTTGATGCTGCGTACACTAAATCGCACAGTATATACATGTAAACAATGTATACATTTCGTTTTTTCGCGTATATTGAAATAACGTTCTCTGTACATAGCATTTAGAAGTTTTACCATGCCGGTCAGTCCACTAACGTGTGTTTTGTGGTTTACCAGTCCAAGTAGTTCGACTCTGCAAGTGACTAAACTGTCAGCTGTGATCCATGGGCATTTTTGAACAATCATGTGATGTAACATGCCAAATATCAAATCTTCAGACTTACGGGATTTTAATATGTAAATTAAAATTCCTTATAGCTTCAATGTCATTATACAAATGGCGGCCATTCAAGGTAACCGCTGTATAATCTTAAACAGTATTTAGATTTTATTCATATCTGCTAAAATTCTACAAGCTAGAAAACAGAATAATATGTAATGACTATCAAAAATAATACATAAATGTTTTCTTAGCGTTTAGAAATATGTATATGTATGCATGGCTACCAGCTAGTACATGTACCAAAAATGTCGTTAGACTCATAACGTAATGTTTTTTAAGAAAATAAGTGTAGTATATTTCCCTCAAAAATGCCAGTTTTGTTGTACGCAGAAATCTGTATCATATGATCTTTTGTTTAAATGTTGATAATAATTTGTTGATTTTTCCCATCTTTCATTGAAAGTACTACCGGTACATTGTTTCTAAACAACTATCGATGTCATAGAATTGTATTACATCATCTCCTTACAATGCCTTTGTGTTTATTTTTCATGCCGTTTTGTATTTGTTAGAATGTTAATAAATACATTTATAATACAGTTTGAATGATACTGATTTTCATTACTTATTCACAAATCGCCCACGCAGCATCTTAAAGACTAATTACAGATGCTCTGTCTGTATCTTTTAAGTCAGAATTCTTGACATCTTTATATTGTAACCATATTTAAGCAGTGAAACCTACTCTCATAAATATGAGAAGCTGCCAAATATAGTTATTCTTGTAAAGGTATGACATAAAAATTAATTTTTTGAAAATGTCTGGCCCACAAATTCGGCTTAGTTTATTTACGTTTCGACCCATTGCGCAACCGCTTTGGGTGCAAGAGGGTCCGGGTTCAATTCCGGGTCCCGGCAAGGGTTTTTATGTTTGATTTTCCTTTTTGTTGTTGTGTTTTTACTTTTTGCCCATAAACACATTATTTGTTACAACATTTTGCAAATCCTTTTGCACTGTTAATTTATTTAGTTTACTTAACATGTTGCCAGATTTGTGACTGATTATAAGGGTATACTGATACAGACCTAGCATCTTTAACTATAACTGTTGTACAGTGAACTCGACAGTTCCGGGTCAGTAAAGAAATTAACGAAGTGTGTCTCTTTAAAACGAAAGATTTGAGAAAAGAAACTGTATTACGGTTATTGTTCAACAAATAATTCCTCAAATTTCAAGAATTCTTTAAAGTGGAAAAGGACGTATTGAAAGTATCCTTCTGCATCTTGTAAAGACGGTTGAGGGTCACACTTGACAGTTGCAGGTCACGTGACGAATGCTTAATTTCTATTATCAGGGGGTCATCTTAATAATGTTCTAATCAAACAAAAAGCTGTTTAACCCCAAGACACGTGATCACGACTTAAGTTCATAAAGTTTCGACAGCCAAAAACAATTATGAAGCAGCTAAGAGATTAGAAAATTTGACTGGATAATCGAATACTTTATCATTCGGGAAAGACAATAATGTTTTTCTAAAGGTGACCCTTTATTGTCGATGACTCGAATTTGTCGAGATCACCGTATAATAAGACTTGAAGTCCAGATGACAATTCGAACAAATTGAAAAAACGTTAGGGCTTCTGTCATACGTATTAATATCTGCATACCTGTGCCCGTAAACAGCCTCCGGTAAAATGGCTCGTTGTAAAAATAGACCTTTGCTTCGGATGATAAAGACCATGCGAAGGAAATTTAGATTTAAACGTTCTGCGTTGGTATTTGCATTCATTACTTGATCGTAGGATTAATTGTTTAAATAAATGATTTTTTTATTTCATATCTACGCTACGTGTTAGTTGCCATTTTAATTAACTTGACTGTCAAAGTTTTGTTAACTGATGCGGCTTTAATATTTGACAAACACTGACAAAGGCAAACAATTAATAATAAAGAACGTTTCTGTCATTGTAAGAGATATATCGAAAGACAGTATTATTCACACAGTCTATGTCACAAAAGCTTAATTATAGAAATTATTAAATCAGATAAGTCTGACACTAATTTTAATATCTGAAGTATAAAAACGAATTAAATTTTTATTTCAAGTTATAGTTTGCAACATTAAATATGTTTTACGTTTTGTATATTGTGTCAAGTACATCTACATTGTATGTATTCGTTGTAATAAAATCTCACTGTACTTACTACATTCACTTTTTGTAAACACAATTTAAGGTTAAATGTATGTTATGTGTTTAACTTATGAATGACATACACTGTATATAAACTAGATGTTTTTGAGAAAAACGCATGTCTCCCCCCTCCGCGCGTTCCTCCGT
>Ga0224511_10003246_pt1 | contig 11568 bp, 2 predicted proteins | sample SF_May12_sed_USG_2_FD_169988 | JGI IMG/M metagenome (GOLD analysis project Ga0224511, IMG submission 169988) | Sediment microbial communities from San Francisco Bay, California, United States - SF_May12_sed_USGS_8_1 | ecosystem: Environmental > Aquatic > Marine > Sediment | place: USA...
TGTCTTAACACACATTTGTCAAGGGAAAGCTTTATCGATTAAATAATGATCAATTACAACAAAAATAACAGTTCTTAATGGATATTATATACCACAGACACTGTTTTATATTAAACGCATTAAAGTACATTTTCCAGATAATAAATGCATACTAAACACATCTTTATATTGACATTATCGCACAAAGCAGCTTTAAACGCTCTCTTTCCGAAAACATATTATACAACAACCTGTTTCTCCAAACCTTAATTTCAATACCGAATAAAACTATGATTAAAGATCTATTTATACAATATGTGTGATGCTACCTTTATGGTCACCGCTGCAAATCTCATCACTGCCATGTTCATGAGTGTCCGCAGAACTTCTATAAATGCCAATGGAATTAGAACCATTGAGCGCTTCATTGAATTTGGAGCTTGGTGTGAACTCATATGTTGGGATTTTGCCCATTTCTTCCTCAATTCGATGCAGTTTGTCCGGTATGAGATTTGCTCTCTGCTGTGCGCGGTGCGCAGATATAAACAACAAAACATTGTTGCTTTCGTTTTCCTCCATATCAGCTTTAAGTCTAGTAGCTTCAGCTTCAGTTGCCTTAGACCTTTCTTGCAGGTGTATAAGTTTGACTTTAAATTCCTGACTCGTTGCTGTAATCTGTGAAGTTAACTTTTGGAATTTCTCATTTAAACATGCAATTACATGTGATTGAAAATCACCAACTTCATCTTTGTCTTTTCGCTCTGAATTATCAATATCAATTCCTTTTTTCTCAAGTGCGGCCGTAGTTTTACAAGCATTATCCGCTAGTTTGTTTATATGGGATTTAATGTCCTTATACACACTGCTGTCGATAAATGATTTTGATACATTTCCTATTGCCTTCACCTTGCATGTGTGAGCATCAAAGGCAATACAGTCGCCACAAAGCAACGACTGATGTTCAGGACAGAAGTATTTGATTAGCTCCCGGGAATGTTTCTCACAATATTCGCTAATGTTTTCATGGACTTCTTCCACATTAACTTTAGAAGGCATGTTTTCCTTGTCAAGCAGTGGATGATTCCTTGTTGTTTTTGATCGCCGGTGTGCATTTGAACATCCGGAACACAGAAACTCTTTATCAATTGTACAATAGGCTTCTGCGAGGACACAATCTCCCCCTTCGATACATAGCTGGCAGTAAGGGGCGTCGGTGTCAAGGATAAGCGGGACTCTCCCAGGAACTTCAAGGTCCACCATGCCTTTTTCTATAAAACGTTTAAAAGATAGTGTTTTTGTCAAGCGAGTTGCAGCCATATGACAAAAATGTTGGCCCCGACAACACCCCCCCCCTAATATTTTTCAAAACAAAGTATACGCTGTGCGTTTATTATAACAAAACAAGAGAGAAAGTCAAGGTCTTAACCAAAAAGCGGAGACCGACACCGACAGCAACGCTGACGAAATAGTAGGTCGTCAATTTTCTTAATATACGAGTAATTTAGTCATAGAGCTTAACTATAAACCTGTTTCAAAGATCTGGTATATCATAGAAACTGCATCATGGATAAACCTAGTATCTATGTTTAAATTGTACTGATATTATCCGTAACGACATCAGTGCCGACCAGCTATATGGCATATTGGCCGTTGTTAGCATTTGGATATACACCCTTTATGTGGGTCAAGATAAAGGGAAGGTTACATTGAAACAAACATTTTGAGGGTTCATGGATACATGTAGATAACAACTCCGACTTCATAGATCAAATCTGATATACAGGTCAAACAGTCGCGTATGTAATTGCTATCATGTTAAATTGGTAATTAAATGGGAAGAATAGGACATAAGGCATGCTTAAGAGTCTTACAACATAAGGGTGAAACTTATTCACCTCTTTGCATATCACGTACTTGATTCAGTCTGCTTATGCCTGTATTTTGGCCTTGCACACTGCGTACCAAAAGCATGCATAACTACTTTAGCTTTTTTATTCATTTAATACAGGATAATTTATTTTAGTAGTATCAGGTTTTGGTTGATATCTGCGTAATTTCTAAAGAACATCCAGTATCTGGAGGGGGCGGAGTCACGTTTTAATGTCCGTGACGGTTAGGGTTAGGGTAGGTCCCCACCTCCATATTCCGGATGTTCTTTAGCACTTACCTGATATTTGTCACTTTAAGCCGAAATGGGTTAGGTAGTCGACTATATAAATGCGTAATTTATCGTGTTTCATGATCAACAATTTACCTGAATAATGCTTTAAAAATGTAGGTCTGCGTTTAAAACGACCTGATTTGTGCCCTGCATACAATGTACTAATCTAGTACATGTATGTTTTAAGAACTCAAAAAGCTCCTTTCAATGTTGTACGTGTGTGTCTAGATTCCGAAGATGATGATTAAATCTCTGTTTTATAATGTAAACAACCTTTCCCGATCTAAATGTATGTTTTATTATTTTTCAGCAAACATAACTTGAATAGGACCATGGCGCTGACACATTTTAATAAAACATGGCTGCACATTAGATGAGTATACTAATCTAAGATTTACAATACTCCAACCCTTACCTTATGTGACAAATATTAGCAACATATTTCCTCATTAAATTAACTTTAAAATGTAGATGTGCAAAACTGACACTGCACTTTCGTTTTTAAAATCAAAAGTGACTGCCAAAAATGTCGCCAAAGTACTATGATTGACGGAAAGCGGCGCAATGATAGTTGGGCAGTGGAGAAGCTGAAAGTAGTTTCGATCGTTTTCTTTTACGCATTACATATTTATAAAATCTCGTCCCTAAATCGTAATTTTATTAACAATTAGCAATTGGTAGAAATAAATTCAAACAATAATATAAGTAGTAATAATACTAAATTAAATTCACCCAAAGCGTGTATGTTTACACGTTGAAGTAAAAGCTTTGAAGACTATCAGTAATCTCACACACATCAGCATACAGCCCTGAACTGATACCAGTATGCGATTACTACAAATAACTGTACATTCAAAATAAAGTATATAATGTAAAAATATATTGCAAAATGTATCGTCAGCACAAAGATGATAAACAATTATATCAGGTATTTAAACTCAAACATACATATCGGTAAAATCTTTGATTTTATTATCAAATACATTGTATCACCAGGTGTAAGAGTGCCATTAATAAATGATAATTTAAAAATAAATTGCATTAACATAAAATAACATACATGTAGTTAGTTCTACTCTTTTAGAAACTTTGTAGTGTAATCATGGCACAATGAGCGAGACAGATTAAAAATACATTTATCAATGCAATTCAGTGTAATATAATTTTACATGTATATATTTGTTCAGATTGCTACACATTCATATATAAAAACAACATTAGCGCGTACAACGCTTTACTGGTGTTCAGTACCATACAGTTGTGGTAAGTACGTACAAACATAGAACGTTTGTGACGTGGTATACAATTTCAAATGATTATTTTATGTGCAGTTCATGCAATTACAACGCGCACGAGAGAACTGGCAAATCCATTAAGCCATAAATCCATAAAGCGCGCTTGCGATTGTGGCAAAAAGGATAATTCCTTATATTTTACATTTTACATTGACATATCTTAAATGTTTTAACTCTCTAAATTCATTTTAATAGAATAACAAAACTATTGAGCTACCGTCCACATTCAACAGCGTCGTTAAGGCAGAAGTACCGTTGTTTTAATTGGTCAATCGAGTAAGTGCTGACAAATCAAGATTATTTAGTCAAATCATAGTTCACCATACTTCCATGGCCGATCAGAAGTCAGAAATCACTGAAAGTAGGCGGGTGAACTGTAACCGGCTTACAGTTCACCCGCCTACTTTCAGTCGGCTTCTTTGATCTCTGTTACTGCGACACGTTTGATGAGAGTCGACAGGTCAAGGCGCGATCGGGCGATTCAATTTTACAGACAACCACAATTACGGGGCCTTTTACATTGTATATCAAACACGTGTCTAGTAAAAAGGCGGATTGTTCGATTTACATCGATTTATTATTCCCCGCCGAAGGCGGAGGGATATAGATTTGACGTCCATCCGGGCGTCACAAACTTGTTAGGGCTATACTTAGTATAGCATCATCTAGAGGTTCTCTACTAAAGTTGTTCAAACTATGCCCCTGGGTCAAAATTGACCCTACCCCGGGGGTCACAATTTTACATTGAATTATATAGGGAAAAGTTCAATCGACTTCTTCTCTTGACCCGCTACCTACCGCAATTGTTCAAATGGTTCTGATTGGTTGCATTAGTAGGTCACGGGGTAAAAATAGGTTTTAAAAATGAAATTTTCAAAACTCTTCCTGTCTGAAACTACAAGGCCCAGAGCTTTCATATTTGGTATATAGCATTATCTAGAGGTTCTCTACTAAAGTTGTTTAAATTATCCACCTAGAGTCAAAATTGACCCCACCCGGGGGTCACAATTATACATTGAATTATATAAGGAAAAGTTCAAACAACTTCTACTCCTGAACCGCTAATGGGAATTTGACCAAACTCAACAGGAATGGTCGCTGGGTGGTCTCCTACCAAAAAATGTTCAAATGGTTCTGATTGGTTGCATAAGTAGGTCACGGGGTCACACAATAAGTTTTTTTAAATGCAATTTTCAAAAATCTTGACTGAAACTAAAAATCCCTGAGCTTTCATAGTTGGCATATAACATTATCTAGAGGTGTTCTATTAAAACTGTTCAAATGATGCCCCTCGGGTCAAAAATAGACCCCGCCCCTGGGGTCACACTTTTACATTGATTTATAAATTCTCTTGTAAAAATCTACTAGAGCCTTGATATTTTGTGTACAACATTAGTGGTCATCTGTAAATAGCTCCACTGTGACCTTTGACCTTTTCCTCAAGTGAGCGACCCAGGGCCCTTTGGGCCCTCTTGTTTTCATACGAAATTTTTGTGTGGAACATATCTCAGTGACTACAAAAAATTATCAGCATGAAATTTTATAGGTAGATAGACCTTAATGTACAGTTTACATACACCTTTCCCTAAATTCCTTCACCTCCCATCAATCAACAAAACCTGTTCGGCGGGGATATCAATTCGACGAATTTGCTTGTTTAAAATCATTTAAAGACGATATTGCTTTTTAATGCATCATTGGCACAGTTGTTCGTAAGTGGTTGTTAATAAGGAGAGAACAAATAAAAAGAAAATTATTAAATCGTTGTGTTCTTTAATTAAAAAGTAATTATTTTTATAAAGTTTCACACACATTTTTATCAATAAATTGTGGTTGTCTAAAAAAAAAGAATCGCCGGATCGCGCCTTGACCTGTCAACTCTCATCAAACGTGTCGCAGTAACAGAGATCAAAGAAGCCGACTGAAAGTAGGCGGGTGAACTGTAAGCCGGTAATAGTTCACATATTACCGCTACCGCTCACTTACACTTATTTTACATACAATCGTAATATATGAACTATAACTTATTCTAAACAAGGACGTAACCTTCGCGTAAACAAGCCATGTGGGTTATACAAAAGGTTCGTCATTAAAGTAAGCAGAGAAACAGTTTTAGAAGCTCATTTTAGAAGCTTCAATAACTGAACCATTTCATGATCTCACTTATTGGTTATTTGGGGCATTTTTACGCTTATGAACCAATATATGAAATAAATCGGTCCTTGCATTTGAATTTTTTGAGTTCTGATTCGCCATGGAAGTAGAATGAACTGTTAATAAAAATAAAGATAAAATATAATCCTTAGAAAAGTAATCATAGTAAAGTCTTGACTTGAACAAAGGGTTTTAAGATAGTTAACATATAACATAACTAATATGATGTCGTACATTTAAAGCCTATATTTATTAAAGATTATTTGAAAGCATGTATGCAGTAGAAGTTAAATGTATCTGAAATGTGAGTAGTGTTTTCGAAGTTTATGTTTGCTTTCTATGGATGTGACAACGAGGGACTGTTTAATGTTAAACCTTCCAACCCTCTGTATGACACTTTTCAACACCTGCTTGAGGGCTAGTGTGTATATACATGTATGTCCCTCAGTTTTATTGCATGTAGAGTTATGAAAGCAACCTGAATGAATGACAGTGGATAACAGTTTAGAACAGTTGAGAGCAGTTCAATTTTAGATCGGCTAAAATGTATGATATGGACTCAATAAACTATTGAAAACGTGATGCTGTTATGTGTTTCATGTAGTCAATACCACTTTACGACCAGGGCGTCTTTATTATAGGGTATCTTAAGCACAACATGTCTATATACATTGTGTATGTGATAGATACAACCTATTGGTCGGTTCCATTTAATATTAAAGAATCATATTTTGCAAGGATACTATTAAATTAGAAACAATGCGTTTAAAGCATAATTATACAAATGCATTGATCTTCTGACTATTGTGCTTTAAGGAACAGGACAATACATGCCATGAATCGGTAATTTATCCTATCGTCCACTGTGTCTTAACGAACAGGACAACACATGCCACGAATCTAGTAATTTATCTTCTAGAACACCGGGCCTTAACATAAAGAATAATAAATGCTATGAATCTGTAATTTATCTTCTAAAACACCGGGTCTTAACATACAGAATAATAAATGCTATGAATCTGTAATTTATCTTCTAGACCACCGGGCCTTAACATACAGTATAATAAATGCTATGAATCTGTAATTTATCTTTTAGACCACCGGGCCTTAACATACAGAACAATAAATGCTATGAATCTAGAATTTATCTTCTAGACCACCGGGCCTTACCATACAGAATAATAATGCTATGAATCTGTAATTTATCTTCTAGACCACCGGGCCTTAACATACAGAATAATAAATGCTATAAATCTGTACACAAACATCATCGTCAGCAGAAGCACCAAGTCGAATCCAACATTGTCCTACAACCAAAACACAAAATGTAACAGTGGTAGAAATTACTTTTAAATATAAATATATACATAAATCACCGAAGCGTACATTTGTTATTTTAAATTGATTAAAGAATTTAACAACAACCGTTCGATTGAAGCCAAGTTAAAACGTCGTCAAAATGATTTGAAACAACGTTTCAGAAGTGTTTGTTTTCTATTTTCTTTAGTTTTCACCGTTTCAACACTGGTTGGGTCTTTCTAGTATCACGCCCGTCAGTAAAGCTGACCATAGGTTAACAAGTAGGGAACACATATTTATGCTGAATGGAAAGTGTCCTACTTGAAGCATGTTTAGTGGCGGGGACCTACACAGTCTTGTCATGATTTATTAAAAAAGAACGCTGATTACAATCAAGATGGGATGGGTTAGAACTCATTAGCGCTGAATTGGCAAACCATTGTCCTTAACAAGTAAGGATCCACTTTTCAGAAAGTAACCATTTTATTCTGACAAATAGCACTAAATTTAGTTCAATCTTTAGAGCTTACGAATGCTTTTTGAAACATGTTTGCTTTAGGCGACACATAAATTTCAACTGATCGTACCTTATCGAAATTGAGGTACTGTAGAACGGTTCTGCCGTCCGGATACACACACTGGGGTTGGAGCGTGGAGTTGACCACTGGACAGTCTGCGGGCAGTGGTGTATAATAGATAGTCAATTGTTGGTGTATTGTTAAATGATAATACATGTAATAATAATAATAATAATAATAATAAGAAGAAGAAGAAGAAGAAGAAGAAGAAGAAGATGATGATGATGATGAAAGAAGAAAAATGTCAACATGTATATGGGTTTTACCCAGTGGAAAGTGCATTCTTCGCTAACGGAAATGCTCGAGTTTTTACAATTGTGCAGAACACAGATGAAATCGTAACTACTCGGGCATTTTCGTGAAACGACTGTTTCCATTGGTTAAACCGTCTCGTGTTCAAGTGTTCAGATTGATACCGATGTTGTCGACATTCCCCCACTGGTTGATGGCGAGCAGCTCGTTGGCAAACCGGAACCACGAGAGATACTCGAGCCAGATAAAATACACGGGCACGGAACTGAAACACAGACAAATTAAAATCGGGTTCAGAACGTTTACGTTGATGTTATTAACTATAACTATTAACGTAGTTTACAACGTTCAACATAGATTGACAAGACATATTAGAAAGTACAAAACATGGTAACACACAAAAGGATATGAATATTGCTAAGTGAAATGATTTACAAAATTTAATGCTGATAACATTTTTTTCTTACAATTATCAGCTTGTTGTTTAGTGCCTGTGTGGCGGCTGTAAAACGTCGCCCCGTACTACATCTGTGTGTAGTTATATTTTGCTGGTCCTCATGGATCATGGGTTGTACATGTATGTTGTTTACATTTGAAATTAGAGGTCCGCTCATGCGCTAGGGGGCGTCAGTGGTGTGGCATCATTCATTACTACTGATGTACAGTTTCAATAAAACCGAGGCTGCTGTTTTCTCGTGCAGGCTATGCTTCCCGAGGGCTTTCCCTTTCATCAGTTTAATTGTACTTTGACTTTGCAAAATTAAAATAATATTTTGATATTAGTAATTGGCAACCACAATGAATATAAAAAGTCTAAGTTAGCGTGAAAAAGACACTTGGAATTAAGAAATACTAACTTGGAATGTAGGAAAACCACTTGCAATGTAGAAAGACGCGCTTGCAATATATATAAACCTGCTTAGAATGTAGGAAGTCTTACTAGCAATATAGAAAGACCCGCTTAGAATGTAGGAAGTCTTTCTTGGAATGTAGAAATACCCGCTTAGAATAAAGAAAGACTTACTTGGAGTGAAGAAAAACCCGCCTAGAATATAGGTAGTCTAACCTTTCAATATAAAAAGACTGGCCTAGAATGTAGGAAGTCTTACTTGGAATGTAGAAAGAATCCTCCAAACATGAGAAGTGGGATCATGAGGGGCGGGGCGATGGCGAGCGCCGTGGTCACCGAGTCCGAGGCCGCCGAGATGATGTAGCCTGGACAGTGGGCAAATACATTTCGTTACAACTTCATTTAGAATATCATTTCTTATTAGGACCAAAAGTGTGATTTCCTTTTTGAACATTTAGTATTTGTGTGGGTTTTATTATCACAATTAAAATAATTCCAGGGAAGTGGCATATTCAAGTCTAAATCTTCACCTAAAGCAATTCAAACCATGGATCACTAGATGACCATAATGCATATTTTTCGAATCCATGTTTCTAAATTATTGTTCTTAAGTTAGTTTGAAGGTTATCTGTCCGTCGTGACATTACCATATCAGTAAAATACGTCGCAAAATCTAACATACGAACTATCGAACGAACCCACGAAACAACGATAAAACTTGTATTTGAATAATTACAATTCTTAAAACAAAGAATGCTTTAAACATTTAAACCCTTTAATTTTCATTTTCACAGCTTCTAAACGTTTTATATATGAGGTGACAAATGCACGAGTTTATACTGCGTACATCTCAATAACTTGCATTTGTGCGATAGTAATACCGCGCGAAAACATTCTGAGTTGACAGTATAAGGAGTACACACAATGTTTATCACTTACCGAAGGAGACTGAGATGTTGGCAACCAGGATCAAGATCCCTGTGTACACGTAGAACGCCGCAAACGACGGATACAAACCTTGAATAAAAACATAAACATGTAACAGTATTTATACACAGTGGAGCTTGGACTTCCATCATAAGAGATCATGCGTTGTAGCTTGTATTTGTACTTTCTATGAACCCGTTCTAAAAACCTTGAAACCTTAAACTGTAATATGTATATGCGGCGGCGCTGGGGGCGGGGCGGCGTACAGAACAATTTACAATCTTAAAAAGTTTACCATATTTCGGTTATCATACTTGCAATAACTCCTTGGTCCAGTTCCTTGACCGACCACACCGCTTGCAGGACGTCTGTTTTAGGGCCATTAAATTATACAAAATTGGTACTAGTGACCCAAGGACACAGGTACGCTGGTTTGAACGACTGACCGCCGATATATGACATTATCATTGTAACGTTAGAAAACGCCATAAATGTATTTATTATCGAGGTGAGAACGAATAACTCGTTTGATAGGTTTTCGGTAGAACGCTATCGCTGTGCATTGATGCGTATACGAGTTTTCTTGGCGTAGTAGGTTTGTAAGATTGGCCATTCGACGGGCAAGTAGGGTACAGTTCAGTCGCAACTTATAAATTTTAATATTTTTTGATCGTATTTGATACATCTCAGTGTTGTTGTGCAACAATATATTTGGATATAAATGGTTGTTTTGTATATTTTCAGCGCGTGTTTTGTGGATGAATGGATGCGATTGTATCAGTTTGGCGAATGTTTGGTGATCAGTGAGGGCATTGGTTCCGGACATTGGGTATATTTATATATACTCTGTAAAATGTAAAATGACAATATTTTGTGAGCCATTAATCAAATATGGCAATATATATACATGTATTGTGATTGTGAGGGTGTTACATAACAAAATAAATGCCCCTGCTTGCTGGGACACCTAAACTAAGTTGTTAGTTTATTCTTATGGCTAGATTATAGATATATTATGTTTTGCATGAAATGAAATATAAAACATAAAATCAAACAGACGAATAATCCAACCAACCTATCATCCAGTAGGTGATGACACAGAACACAACAGGTATAAAGGTGAACGATGGCAACTGAAAAGTATCATATGATGACATGCTAACTTCATCAAATAACCGTGAAATCAGATGTAACGTAATTCAATTCTACACGAATGTGCACACATACTATTTAAATTTTCAACATAAGCCTAAACATATGTACGTTATAAATGAAAGGTTCTTATAAAGCGCTCCTATTTATTTATTACTTGTCAAAAACCACAATATGAAATCAATATTTTTAATAAAGATAAATACTTTCTGTATTTTTTCAAACAAAAGTAGTCCTACCTCTGCGAGGCCTTTACAGCAGAAGTAGACGTCCACGCGGTACAGGCCTATGGCGTACTCGCGTATGAATACAGGAGTCTCCAGGGGAAACGACTGTACCAAACAGGGGGAGATAAACCAGGCATTGTTTACATTATAATGATATTTTCCTTCATGTAGTGAGAATGTGTTGTATGAGGGAAATAGTGTGAACAGTCATATGAAACGTAATCATGTTTCACTAAATTATTGTTATTATATTATTATTAATTATTATTATTATTATTATTATTATTATTATTATTATTATTATTATTATTCTTTCATTATTATTATTATTATTTATTTATTTATTTTTTATTTTATTTTTTTTAAATATTTTTATTATTTTATTAGTATTTTTCTTACGTTTAGCACGCCGAAGACATTCACGAGCGTGACGTTAGTGAGCACGAGGAAGAGGACGCCGTTGACGTTCATGACGCCAGGTTGGTCCAAGTCCAGTTGTAGGTAGATCAAGCCCAGCATCACAGCCAGAACCTGCGCATTATAAAACATAACGCGCATATAAGTTACGTTAAACAAGCAATGAGAACGCTGCGTGACTGACACGATGTACACCGCATCAGAACACTGTGTATGTTTTATTTACGTCTATAATAAGGAACTAGTTCGTTATGAGCTTGAAATAAAGTTGGGATAT
>Ga0224511_10003247_pt1 | contig 11568 bp, 4 predicted proteins | sample SF_May12_sed_USG_2_FD_169988 | JGI IMG/M metagenome (GOLD analysis project Ga0224511, IMG submission 169988) | Sediment microbial communities from San Francisco Bay, California, United States - SF_May12_sed_USGS_8_1 | ecosystem: Environmental > Aquatic > Marine > Sediment | place: USA...
TAATTCGCGATTATTGCAGGAGGTTTCCGTGACAAGCAAATATACGGACTGATTATATTTTGCAAACACTGGCCCATATATTTGCAGACGACTGTGCGTGTAGAGTTGTAATGTCAAACCGGGGTCAAATTTGTCTGACCTCGCTGCTTAACACTGCTTCCGTTTAGTGAACTTAACCATTTCGGCACGCTTCGTATTGATAATTTAAGCTGGCAATAAAACCTAAAACATGGTTGAATTTAACACTATAATTGTTAGCATTATAAGCAGGTTTAGATTGTCCTTTTTAGATGACGCAATAAAAGGTTTAAGGACAAAACCATCACATTCTTTCAAATGCACCACAAACAAGGGCTATAGTACACATTGTTCAACACCTGAAAATACGGCATAAACGAAACAACGCCACTTCCTTTTAGTTTTGCGAAGAATTCGAGTGGCGTATGTAATAATTATGCGAGCATTCATTGACAAATCAAACAATTAATATTGTCATATTTATTATGCTTATCAGTAATTATAGCAAAACCATATTACATAATAACATTCAGAAATCTCACCAATATCCATTAGTAATCAGATATAGGTTAAACCGCATTAACATTGCATTTGCCATAGTGATTTATATCTAGTCGTACCAAGTTTATAGTTCAATGGTGTATGTCTTCCGAATAGGTATAATGAGAGTTTAGGCAGACGAAAATTCATCATTTTATGTAATATGATATTGGTCCTGGAAAAAATGCATCGCAAGATGTTTACGCTGTACTTAATGTAACGTTTCGCCCAGACTCGTTTGTTAGAATTTAAGTTTAGCAACACAAAAGAAAAACATTTCGCTTAACGAAATAATACTAGTAGATATCCACTATTAGAAAGTACATGTAAATGGAAATTATTTCAGTAGATTTCAATAACAATATACGTGTACAATATAAACTGAAGAGGTAAAAAACACCCTGTCAAAAGTCTTATTTGAGTACTCTCTATACACTTCTATTGTTTAATATAAGATTCCACATCTTTTACATTGAAATCCATGTTTTGAGATCAGTATTTCCGTATGTCTCTGTGTTTAATTTAACTTACTACAGCTGATGTTTAGTGCATGTGTGGCGGCTGTAAAAAGGCGCCCCGTACTACATTATTGTGTAGTTATATTTTCTGGTCCTCAGGGATCATGGAGTGTACATGTAAGTTGTTTACATTTGAAAATGGAGTTACGCTCATGCGCTAGGGGGCGTCAGTGGTGTAGCATCATTCATTACTACTGATGAACAGCTTCAATAAAACCGAGGATTCTGTTTTCTCGTGCAGGCTTTGCTTTCTGAGGGCTTTCCTTTCATCAGTTTAATATAATAAACTAATGAAAGAGAAAGCCCTCAATATGACAATTTGTCTATAGCTATAAACAAATGTTTTGTGCTTATGTAAGTTCTCTACATGTATGTTAGCAGTTTTAGATATATCGTTGTTAACAACAGTCGTTGTACTGCACTAGTGCTTTGAATTTGAATCAAAAGAATGTGTTGGTTATGCTATGACTTATCTTCGTAAAACAATGTGAGGTATTATGAATGTTAAAAGAAACAAATACATGTGTTGTGGTCATCGATTGCAACCTAGAAGCCCATGCTATCGTTCATTATATCATACCACATTTATGTACATGTATCTTGTTCCTGTTCAACATTCTAGGTTATTACTAGATGACAATACAAGGACAAAACATCCATTTTCCTCGCCATAATGGCCGAGTCCGACATGTTGTTGACGTGTTACCATAATTGTGATGCTTCCCGAACCTGATTTTGGTTGACAATGTGTGAAAATTCCCAAGAGAAAGGACAAAAAACATGCCGATCACAAACATCAACGTCTTGACATCCAAATTTGTCTACAAATTGGATATCGACGTCTGTGATGGCCGTTCTGTCCGGTCAGTGAGTACAAACACACATCAGTTCTTAGACAAGACAGATACTGACCTTAGTGGGCTGTTTCCAAGAAAACAGATTAACATAGCCACATTACAGTAACGTTTGATCTTTTTTCAAAAGCAATATGGCAATTTCAGAAAAACAACTTTATTTTTCTTCGACTAGAACTACTTAATAGATAATATTCAATATTGTGTATATCAAATAATATTTAAAAATTCGACATGCATCTTCAGCTGATATGTAAAATTCGTGTGCAACGATCTCTTGTGCAGACTACTCTTGATTATTATACCTGATCCGTAAAGAGCCCGGAACTCGTAATAAATCAGTGTCCAAGAACAAACATGTACATCGAAATACCACGTAAAGGATATTTGCTTAAACGCACATCTCCCGGGAACTTCGATGCAGTTTTCAGCGAGTATTCTCATATACATTGGCTGCCAAATAAAAATACGTATCTTTTAAAACCAAACGGCCGCAAATTCCCTTTACCTACCTACATACATATAGCAGTGCTTTTGTATAGTACGGTACAGTTTGACAAAGTGTACAATGGAATCAGTAAATTGTGATCCTTTATAACAGTTCGTGATCAATTTTAATCCAATGGATTAGGGTTATGATTGACAGGTGACAATCTGACTTAATAAATACAAAAGAAAGCGTACTCTCTGTTTGTGATGAACGTTGTCACACAAACAAACGAAAAGTATAGAAAGGTGAGGAGATTGAAGTTTTGCGGAACTATGCATTACCTGAGCATGTCATTTTCAGGAACCACGTTTTCATCTAGGCCAGTTTTGAAGACAAATGCAAGCAATTGTCATGTTTCGTTGAAAAAGAAACAATTGCCAAGAAACAAAACCGTCAATAGTTGTAACGTTAAGCTCTAACAGCTAAGTAGACTAAATATATTGTATTGTGTTTTGGTCAACGGTGATTCGGACGTGTGTGTGAATCACGTATCTTTAAATATACCTGACTGAAGGCACATAACATGGTATAAAATGTTTCCAAAATAAAAACAATGCTAGTTAAATACTAGATAAATGAATGGTAATGCAGTGAATGCCAGGGACCACTTAGCAAAGTAAAATGGTCCCTGGGTAATTATTAGGCAACCAACGACCTGGAAACGCCATGAGACGTGCTAATGCAATACGTAGCATGGGTGCATTACGCTCGAAGCCATACTTTTAGTTGACATTGTCATTCAGCAGTAGAATAACATTTCTAAATGTGTTTGCTTACATTGAGATAATAAGCAAGAGGTAGTTTTATCATTAATGAAAAACACTCATCCTTTTTGCAAATTGTATTTGTTTTCTATTTGATCATTCTTAATTTTAACATTCTTAATTCTTCCACGTTACGATCACGTGTTATTCGAAAACACTCCATTGACCCACATTTTGTAAGTTAGGATTGTGCTTCTTTCCCCTAGCCCAATAGTATGCTAAGTTTAATACGATTTGGCAGCAGTGGTCCAGATTCGATCCCTGGTGGTGCAATTTTAGCTGCTTTGTATAGCCGTTTACTTGCATGTTCTATTGTAAAATGATAATATCGTCTTATTCTAAAACTGTGATTATTTTCTTAAAGTTGATACCAATCAGCTTTAAAACCCGCTGTGCTTATTAATTCATAACAAATATATCACAATCCTTGCTATCACCTTAATGTCGCTTGTTTATTCATCTATAACAACACACATTAAAGTTCAGACAGTGATTCTAAATGCATTTATAGCACATTGCTTGACGTACACTGAATTGAAAATGAACAACGTATACAATATTAGTTCCAGTAATCAGTTGAACCCAGTCAGTTTGTTCATAGTGTTTTGCACGTACACGTGCGCATTCTTATATTTCCCATTTATGTTTATATGGGCAAAGTAATGTGTTTTAGAAGATTTCAAACTATTTATATATGTTCTGTATACAAATGGACAGGTTGCAATATTGCACTTCAGTTTAAATATATTGCTGAGTGTGCTTATAACAAGCGGAATCGTGAGAAAACGCAATGCGAGATGTTAACGCCATTGATGTTGCGATGCCGCGATAGTTAACGTAATTGAATAAATTACAAGCTCGGTGGAAACATGCACACCGCAAGGTCATGTTATAAATATTGTGTTTTACTTTTCAAAACACATAGACTAGTTAACAATAATCTGACCATAACTTACTATTATGTTAAAGTTTGTGCTGCGTTAATTGAATACAAATAACAAAGCTTATTTGGTCATATGGTACATGGATTTATTGTAATTAAAACCATTTGATTCAAAGGTATGTGTAAAATAATGCACATTTTGAGGATTGCGAATATGTTCTGGTACCTTGCTACAGTCAAAATATTCAGTAAGGTTTGAGAATGCATTTTATATACATAGCAATGTATCATTGAGTGTGTCAGTGACAAAGTACAAAAAGCAAAATGCAAGGGTAATGACATTTAATTTATAAATAGTATACCAACAGTATGCAACTGCGACTACTTAGCATTCGTTCGAACATGATCGATTATTGGTACACCCACATACTTAGTGGCTCAACACTGTGCCTGTCTGGCGGCTGTAAAATGTCGCCCGTACTTCATCATTCTGTAGTTACAATTTTCTGGTTCTTAGGGATTATGGATTGTATGTTAACATTTGAAAATAGAGTTCCGCGCATGCGCTAGGAGGCGTCAGTGAAGTGACATCATTCATTTCCGCTGATGAACAGCTTCAATAAAACCGAGGCTGTTATATTCCAATGCAGACTTTGCCCCCTTTCATCTGTTTAATAAAGGTCTGCCTTGGTGCAAATGCGCATAATGTGGCGTCATTAAGACGAATAATTAAAAACAAACATGAAATAGAAACAAAACAAAATGGCATCTTATTGTTAAGATTAACAGCTTTGTAATTTGAAGAGCAGACAAATCCCCACAGAAGCACGGTCGGCTAATGTATGTGAGTTCTGCCAAAAACTGCAGCTGGTTCTGGATACAACATGCTTCACACGTGGTTCTACTGTTTTACTTGTATGACATTATCTCCATCAATTGTTTCTACTAAATACATAACAGTTTAACTTTTTAAATCGCTTTTGAGTAATGGTTATACATGTACAATGTAGGCTAAGTAAATAATGGTTATATACAATTAAATAGAAATAAAACATATATAAAGCAACACTTCAGATATCGTAAAACAGTTTGAGGATGCCACACAATTACTAAAGAACCTCCATTAAATGCAAACAAAGCTTTAAGTGGGGTTTTAATAGTACTATAATAGTGTGGGATTGTAATTAGATGGCCTTGCTCAATGTTCCTGAATATTTACGAACGTGCAATTTAAACGCACTTTTATAAAATATTGCCATCGTAAAAATGATCATATTACTGGGGACTTTAGAGTACAATTGTTAAGAATGCTCATCATGCGCAAGAGTACTTTTTATATACGACAACTTTTAATTGTATAATTATGTCATCATTATATGTGATCGTAATTGGTACATGTAAGTTGACGCTATGATGTATAGTAATTGTAATGCTGACGTTGCGAAAATGTGTACAAATAAACATTGTTAAACAACTCTTAAACAAAACGTTTATAAAATATGATAACTAGACATGGTGTATCTGGTTGGTTTAAGTAAATCCAGTTGTAATCAAACTATTAAATATTAGGCATAAATGGCTTGCCATGCTTAAACGAATAGCCGGAGAAAATGTATGTTGCAAATGCATGTTTTTATTCCAAAAGTAGATTTCATAATCAGCTCCATTTTGCTCTACACATTGCATAACATATGGTCTATAATTTAAATCATGTTGGATGTTATATGACACTTCTTTTGACGGTCAATTAAATTCTCTGTGATAGGTCACATTGATTACGGTAACATAACATCTGTCAGTGAGCTGGTGTTAAACTCTTGGCAATACGATCTAAAACATGGAATCCTAAAACATTAACATCATACACGAACACATCCAATAAGCGTAAATCAATTAACCGACCTTTTTCTTTGATTTTTTGTTTTCGGTTGCAATTGCCAAACGAACAAAATATTTTTTGTAGTGAAAGTAATTAAACCTGTTTGGTCGTAAATACCAGTGTCACAAACTATTAGACACTTTATCCTTGAAGACTGGAAGTTTGATTGATGATGATTGGTTCAATTTTTTATTTAGACCCGAAATGTCATTATAAAGCAGGAACAAGTAGAAACATTGCACTTAACTTTCAATTTCTTTAAAATGCAAATAGACTGCGAACAGAAATAGTCTTGAGTTGGAAAAACGTTTCTTTTTAAATATGCATAAAATTAGGAATTTATGTAAACGCATAACCTTATGTAACGGAATGAAAGTTAGTTTCAAATGTATGAACTGTACTAAATGTTAAAGGGCCAATAACAGTTTAGCTATTTTTCAGATGTATGTTAGTGTTACAATATTCAATAACAGTATAATTATTATAATTATAAGAGCGTTTTCTACGATGACGTCGACATACGTAATTCATTTTAATAGGAGCGAAAACGAAGTTGTATACATGTATCTCTTCATTTTTTACTAATCACTGTATGTTTGACCCCGGTGCGTCACATACCAATTTCAGTCAAAAGTGTCAGGCAGGAAACATGTACATAGATTATTAGACCGCCCCGATATGACCTTATTAGGGTTGCATCACTTGATTGCAAATGCAATGGCAAATGGTTACTTCTTTTGTGGTAATGTGTCCTTAACTACTGCTGATGCCTGTCCGTAAGTCTACATTTAAGTTTTGGGTATAACAATAACGATGTCAGTCGCAATGGTTGAATCATGATCAATTGCTCATAATAAACACATTGTATTCTTAATTAACGAATTATTACAACATACTATTTTAAATTATGTGTTGTAATGTTTTTTGTCTGTGTAACAAGAGGCATCTCATTCATAAAAACCTGTGTGAGTGTATTAGTAACTAGTACGTAAAGGTAATAAGGAATAAAAATAAAATATATTTTCAAAAAAAGCAGATCTATTCACAAGTATTTCAAACATTGTATCTTTTAATATTCGTGTTTCCTACATGCGCACTAGTTTGCATATTTGAGAGAGGCCATACCACTGACGCTACAGTCATGAGCGGCACGCTTCTTTAAAGCTCAGAAAATCAATGAAGCAATGTTAACAGGGAACTACAAAAATATAACGACACAATATGATGCCAAATGGGACAATTTTTCACTACCAACACGTATGCACTTCAGCCACATGTGTGGCATATAATTTATTATATGTGGCATATAATTTATTATAGCTATAACTTATTTTTTGTATAGGTGCTGGCAGAACACATCAATTACAATTTGTATCCAACCATTCCTTTTTTCTAGGTGTCTTGCTCATCATGTTGGTGTTGTAGGTGGTACAGGTGCAGTAAGGAAACATTAAACGAACATTAAAAGGAAGAAACACGTGTAAATCATACATGTATTACATATCAACCTAATGCAGTTTACTTAGAAAACATAGCAGTACCCCAACCGGTATCCTTTTGGAATTTTGGCTTTTTATATAACATATTCTTAGAAGAGTTTTCCGAGTTTGTTTGGTCGACACCTGTTCAAATTATAGGTTTAACTGCACGTGTCGTCATTGACAGTGTCAGCTAACTATTAAGTATAGTTCTTCTACTATAGAAATAAAAATATATACTTTATCGCCATCATTAACCCAATTTTGTTTCAAGTTGTTCAAGAAAAAGGTTATGTTTTATGACATTGAGTGACCTGACCTTTCATATGCGAAAATAAACTGATGAAAGGGAAAGCCCTTAGGAAGCATAGCCTGCATGGGAAAACAGCCGCCTCGGATTTATTGAAGTTGTTCATCAGTGGTAATGAAAAATGCCACACCACTGACGCCCCTAGCGCGAGCGGAACTCAATTTTCAAATGTAAACAACATACAATCCATGATCCCTGAGGACCAGAAAAATATAACTACACAATGATGTAGTACGAAACCATTATATTGCATTTAAAAGGTTAATTACAATTTGTTCTGAATAGATGTGTAGTTTACACAAATCAACTTTTCATTCAGTAAAGGCATTGGTTTATGAGTTTACTTCAAGCTTGAAGAACTGTACTCATTTAATTAAATGACACATTGTTTGTACACTATGTAAAAGAAAACAACAACTTGACAGTAAGTCAACTGGGTATGCAAATGTTGCAGCTTGGGAAAAACGTTACCAACTTGCGTTTCGGGATATAAGCTGATGAAAATTCCTTCTGTTTATTAATTAAAGAAAAAGTTATGTTTTACACTTTTCCTGTTTACAATCTTTACTCGTGCAAAGTATTATAATGTCAACTTTACAATTACGATTAAATGCAATGATGACACAAATATACAATTGCAAATTTCAATGTATGTATTCAAACATCGTACTTTTGCGCATGATAAACATTCTAAATAGTTATACTCTAAAGTCCCCAATGATATGAACACTTTTTATGTTGGCAGTATTTTATAAAAACGCGTTTTAATGGCATTCACTTGTATCATCAGGAACATTTGGCAAGGCCATCTAATTAAAATCACACAAAAAATAAATAATTAAAGCCACACTGGAAGCTTTGTTTGCATTTAATAGAGATTCTTTAGTAATTGTGTAGCATCATCAAATTAATTTACGACATCTTAATGATTGCTTTGTATATGTTGTAATGTTATTTAATGGTATATAGCCATTACAGAAACGCTTTATCTCTTGCATATTGAAATTACACAGTTAGTTTGTTATGTATTTGGTAGAAACATATGTCGAAGATAATTTGAAGTTAAGTGGAATATGTCTTATATTTTAATCAAATTACATGCACATATACATGTTAAATATCTCAATAAAATATGGTTATTTAACATCAAACATAAAAATAAAAGTTAAATATGCGAAAGTAATTTGTAAAGTACAATAAAAAATTAAACACAAGTACATTGTAGCTGCCGTAAAAATAATGTTGACTATTACTGCCTATTCATTATGTGTTATGTGTCAACAATGGATTGTACACGACTGGCGTGCATGAAGGATTTTCTACTTCTGTGTAAGATAACGTTTCAGCAATGAAAAACTCGCTTAATACGCATTTTATAATGGCATATTACTTTTTCTCAACGGCCCTATTATCATGGTGGCTTCTATCGTTCAAATAAAAGTGATAACCCCTTTTGATGTCGGTCAGTTAAATAATTTAAGACGTTTTCGCTTGCCAAAACGTCGCTTTACGGGCTTTGTTAGAAACAAAACTAGATACATGATATCTTTGATCATAGTTTTGATGTTAATGTGGCCAGATGTTGCGACAACAAAACCCGAAACAAATTAATATATTAGAGTTGGTGGTGTATAAGATACCTAACTTTTTTACGCTACATTACGACAGATACAACAAAAGTTAAATATAAATTATGTTCACAGTGGTGTTGCAGTATTTAACCTTCATAACAATTACACAATTATACATTTTATTATTATATTCATAATAAATAAGAACGTTAACACACAAAGCAATATACATATCATCAAAAGAAGTTAAATATTTACGACCTTATTACTCAAAAATTAGCGTCCCGGTTAAGCTTTGTCAGTAGATTTCCGGACTCATAATCCGAGAGACCAGCGTTCTAGTCCCATCGGGAGCGGTACACGGTCTCTCGATGAACGAGTATTAGTGACAGCTTACAATGTGGCCGGTTGCTTATTGTATGAATGCATGCTGAATATGTGATGACGATATATGAAAGTTATAAACAATAATGTGGTGGTATATTTAGATGTGGCCATTAGTACAGTTGTTTCAATCGGGATAAGCCTGTAATTTGTTGCGAAGAAACGTCCTAAAAACAGCAAGGGCCTTACACAAAAACACAAAAGTATGTTTTTTTCTCAATGTCTGTTGCGTCATGATGTTGTACATGTACGTGTTTTTGTGTCGTTCTGTGTGTTAGCTTTTGTATGGGACATGTTGTCATGGTGGCCTTAAACTTGACATATCTAAATTGTTTACAACATTCTTTATTTGAACATCTCTTCAATTTATATTATAATTTGTGTATTTTCTTAAAAAGCTTGTAGTCGATTGTTATTTGAATTGGATCACATGTGTTAGTATTAATATTTTGAAAGCACTTGTTTGCATACTTTGCAACGGAAGGCTAAACACATGGTTTTAATTAAATTCCAGTAACATAATCAACTTCAATAATATTTATACTGCTAATCGAGTAATTATGAGATTGCTCTTTTAATTTTCGTTTCTATTTATTGGCTATTTACTATCAAGTTGCAATAAAAACAGATATTACAAGATATCGTGAAAAATGTTAAAGGCACAATAACAATAATCAAACAGTCCTAGACATATGCGGAAAGAAACTTCTATAGTTATAACATCATATACCTCGATTTGAGTGACTGTACTGAATCAGTGTGTTGAATGTGTTGAATGTGTCCTGAATATACCATTGTGGTTATTTACTATTTCATTGCTTAACGTACAAGCTAACTGTATTGTTTTCCACACTACGAGCTTCACACCATTATTCTGCTGTTGTTCAGTACGTTAATTTTAGCAAAACGGTCTAAATATAGATCTCGGCAAAATGGAAGGCAATGCAGATAATAATATCTGTTATTTGTGTACAATGGAATGATAATGAACAACATAATTTATACAACGTTAATTAAGTAACCAGTTGAATACACTGACTTTCTTTCATAATAATTAACATATGCATTTACGTAAACTATTATGTTCCCATTTAATTTGATATCAGTACAATACTGTATAACATGTCCGACTATATTGCAATCTCATTTCATGTATTGCTAGGTGTGCTTGTAACGAGCGGAAGCGTGAGAAAACGCAACGCAAGATGTTAACGCTGTTGCGATGTCGTGATCGTTAACGTAATTGAAACAAATACAATCTCCGGTGGAATGGACCGTTCCGCATCTGTCAATCGTGATCATTTATAACAGTACATAGTCAATTTTAATCCAAAAGATCAGGATTATATTGTCAGGTGAAAATCTGACCTAGAAAACACAAAAGAAAGACCCCTTCACAAGCCTTCACAAGATCAAAGCAAATCTACCGCATTGGGCGGAGTTTGAAATTTTGCGGAACGGTGCATCATTCACACGGCTATGGCGTGATATAAATAACGTGGTTTCCTTCTCAAAACACTTTGTTAACATTATTCTGACCATTTCCTATTGTTGTATTTATATTTGTGTTGCGTTTACTTAATAAGAGTAGCACAATAAGTTTTTTGATACCAAATGTTTCAAATGTATTTTGTCGCATAATGCACATTTTGAGAATTGATAATCTATAGCATTTGTCATATACATATCAAGTAACAAACTAACAAAGAGCTACCACTTTGCATTGCTAATAACATTTCATTTTTAAATAGAATGAATAGATCTAGTTTTAGTGAAACTGCGACGACTTATATATCGTTCGAACACTTTAAATTACTTGGAAAAGCACATCCGTAGTGGCATAAAAAGTATACTTGGTGCAAATGCAAAGTGGTAGCTC
>Ga0224511_10003248_pt1 | contig 11567 bp, 5 predicted proteins | sample SF_May12_sed_USG_2_FD_169988 | JGI IMG/M metagenome (GOLD analysis project Ga0224511, IMG submission 169988) | Sediment microbial communities from San Francisco Bay, California, United States - SF_May12_sed_USGS_8_1 | ecosystem: Environmental > Aquatic > Marine > Sediment | place: USA...
TTCTGTAACATTTAAACATACATGGTTAAACATGATAATGCATTAAAGATTAAAACCAAAAGTTCAAACATGCAATAATATTGATTGTCTTTTTTTCTACAACTACTTTTTAGACTGATAAAAAAGTACCATTACAGACACACACACACCCTGTTTCCTAATTCTAGTGTTTACTTATAAAATCAGGTAAACTACTTATTGTTTAAAACTGCTTGGTGCGATTAGGTCAATTTAACGATTTGTATCTATATAAACTAAATAACCAATCGTACAATCGGTGACACCGACTAGCTCACTGCGTATATTTTATTTCTTAATATGTAAAGTAAGTTGATCTTTCGGCTGTTTCCGTCCTCATAATGCGTGTTCTTCATTGCAATGTGTCGGTTAAAATGCTCTGTCTATATATTGATACCCTTAACATTGGACACATTCTTTGCAGTATGTTAAGTATATCAAATGAATGGCAAAAAAAAGGAATGGCACACGTTCATGACAAATTATGGTTCTTGCACCAAACACTTTGTTACAAACCAAACACTAAACACACAACAACAACAACAAAACAAAACACAGCAACCATTAAAAGTCATTGTCAACCCCGGAACCTATGCATTAACCTATAGACTTGAACACTGTACCTCTCGCACCGCAGTCTGCTGTGTAACCACCAACACAACTTGACGTATCTTTTGAATTTATATTGACGAGATGTTCAAAGAACGAATGTCAAGCTATTTAACTGTTTTAACGTTGTACATCCTCTCATAAACAAACAGGACCAATATTTTGGTCACATCTCTTCTACAAAGACGTTTTTCTGTAGCATTTTAACATAAATGGTTAATTGTATCTGGAAGTGTTGTATATTTACGGGCGTTGTATTCACTGCCCAGTTGTGGTTAAAAAGCAAAATGTAAACAGCTCTGGTCAAAAGATATAGACGTAGCATCTTAAAACAATATCAAAGAAAATTTAAACAATATAATATTATCTTGTTTTTTGTTACTTTTATACAACTAGTTTTTAGACTGATATAAAGTACAAATACAGACAAACACACACTTTTATAACTCTAGTATTTTACTGAAATCAAGTAATTCTTAAGAGTAACTTGTTTAAACCTACAGCTATGTGCCTTTGTGTTCATACTACATGTGGTTCCATCAAAACATTTAGCAGTGTCATTTTACGCTAGGAATTGAAGCAGTGTCATTATCTCACGTAATACTGTTTGCAATACACGTTTGTTGCGGTGTGGTTAAACATATGTGTATGTTACGAAATACAAAGAAACACTTAGAGACATGTCCCAACACATACCAGTATGCATATACGTACTTGTATATATTTGTTATGCTGAAACATACTATTTTGACGCCGACAACAATTCTAATGTTTAATGGTTTTGTCTTGCCTTATTACAGTATCTTTAAAATACTAATTTATCTTTTTGTGTCTTTTTAGCTATCAATGCCACGGGCTTTGTAAGAAATGCATGGGGCAGGTCTCAGGTCTTTCAGACAAAATAAAGGAATGCGTGCATGAATTGTTGTACACGTATAGTGATATTATTTTTATTATACATGTATTTGTTTAATTTTCCAAAGTCGTGCAAGTGTTTAGAAAACAAATATTTTGAGTAAGCAAACACATTTGCTCCTAAAAAACAACAACCGTGGAACGAATTTATCTTGCGAATCACCAATTTCAATAAGTTATATTTGTGTTCTTATGACTGGTGTAGTTAGGAAACCGTCCCGACTACTTCCATTCACTGATACCGACCGAGCCAGACCAGTGCCCGATTAGCTTGATTGTGATTGATCGAGTTGATCTGACCGGCAGTGGGAACTAAGCATGACAGTTAGGTTCCCACTGCCGGTCAGATCAACTTGATCCCCTAAATTGCCTGATTGAGCCCGACTTAAAGACGTATAGACGCCTTCTTCTCGACCTCAACTCGACCAACTGTACTTCTGATCGATCGCTGCAAGCTCTTTACCCGACAAGATCGGGTTGCGATCGGATATTACTCAAGTAGAAGTCCGGATGATGGGGTAATGTTAGGGGACAGATCGGGTAAAACATTTTAACCCGACAAAACTTAATCATTTTACGAATGCCTCTCGACCAACTCGATCTTGTATTCGACCAATACACGATGGCTCTTCAAACGCTTTTCGACCGCTTGGCAACTCGATCGCTAGTCGAATTTTGACATGTCGAAAATATTCGACCTTCCCGACCACTCCCGATCACTCATACTGATAAAGCCAGACCAGGACCCGATTGCTTGATTGGGCTTGATCGAGTTGATCAGATCGGCAGAAGGAACATAGCATTAACGTCAAGCAGGGCGTTAAATAACTTACACTCTTTACTAGAATCCTTGCAAAACTAAACGCAGCCAGTATCGAGTGCACGCACTGCTTTCAGTAACTGACAATTCCCAACCATAGATCAGGGATTGGGGCAAATAATTGTAGAAATACAACAAATCAACACACGGAGCTGGTCCGGGGGTAATCTTCTAAACCCCGGATTGTCAGACCTCCGGTCTTACCGACAAAGCAAGGCTCAGCATGATAAATAACTTCAGTCATGGTGTGCCTACGCATTTTTAGTAGTTTTTTTTTACTTTAGTACGGACGTAGATCTTGTTGGTAACAAGTTTTCAATAGGTGCGTCATAGATACGTAGTTATGTTTATCATTTATTTTTATATATAAGGATACATCGCTAAAACAAATAAAAGTTTCATTAACTACATTAACTTTGATGAAAACATTCAGTCTACAAATTGACGTTATGAAAAAAATACTAGTTAACGCCATTTTAAAATGTTTACATATGTATAATTTAACGCTTATAGGTAAAGTCATTGACAACTGAATATACTTAACACAACCATGAGAAGACCATTAAAAAGGGAATGTCCGAAAAATACGTATTAAGCGATATATTTAATTTTGAAATAGTATTTACCTGAGAAATAAAAAAGTCCGTCCTGTACATCAGTAATGTAACATCTATATTATAAGCATACTACATTAATGAATATAAGCGGTGGAAGTCAACATTTTTAACACTTTGTAGTGTATATTTCTTGAACTTGTTTTACAAAATGCTTCTTTATTTTCGTGGTTTTTCATTTTGTTTGACGTTAAATAACCATCTTTTATTGGGATATTCTCAAAATATGTGATAAAGAAATGAGACATATTCCATTAAATGACGTAAATATCAAACGTGCGGATAGTTGCAGTAATCCTACCTACAAAAACAATGCCTTAAAAGGAAACAATTCCTCATTAATTGCGTGGGCATTTGATATCTCCTACACTTTGTTAATGTTATCTACGATTGACGATTGAGACACCTAGATCTCCATTGAGTAGAGCATTCGAGAAAAGTTCAAAGTCCGGCGTTCAATCTCAATGCAATCCGGTATTGTGTGTGTATTTTGGCGCCGTTATTACAACATGTGTTTAAGTTACACTTTACGGTACCAGTTAACAAGACAAAGCCATGGCCAACATGTGACACCAGTTGGGGACTTATACATGTTACTATAAAGAGGGAAAGTAGCAGAACTTTGCATAACATTCTGGAGACTTTTGAGTGCCATGTTCCAGCAAAAGGCAGGGACATAGATAAGAAAACAATACTAGCCATAACAATAACAGAAGGAACAATTAAATAAAATGAGAAATAATAGTGTCCAAGTTACATGCATTCAAGCTTGGAATTAGATCATGGACTGTAAGCCGTTTTGTTTGAAAAAGTAGTTACGCTTATGCGCTAGAGGGCGTCTATCGAGTGGTATCATTCTGACTTTTGATGTACAGCTTCAATTAAACCGAGGCTGCTATTTTTCTTATGCAAAGTATTCTTCCTTAGGACTTCCCCTTTTCTCAAATTAATTTTACTTACAATGAACTCGACAGTTCCGGGTTAGTAAAGAAATTAACGAAGCGTGTCTCTTTGAACCGAATGTTTGGAGAAACAAAACTGCATGAATTGTTCAACAAATAAATCATTCTTACTATGATAAAATTCGGAAAATCTTTAAATTTGAAAACCCCGTCTTTAGAGTATACAATTGCATGCTAAACTTTGACAGTTGCCGGTCACGTGACAAATGTATTATTTTCTGTTATCAGTGGTCATCTAAACAATCATATAATCAAACAATACAGTTGTTTTTAACAACAGGACATTAATTACACACGTGTGCTTCAAAATAAAACAAAAATATGTAAAAAACGAACAAAACCATAAAACATTCAATCATCTATTGCATACACAACAAAACAAAATTAATAAAGAAATGTTAAATAAATTTTTTTTTAAACTACTTGATTTTGTAATTTTTGACACAGTATCATATCACATTATAAACAAATATTATAACTGATGTTATATCAAAATTGTTTTTTCCAAACATCTATACTTTTGGGGAAGTCCCTACGGCTGACCCGGAATCGTCGTACGTGAACTAGGTCAAATTATCAGCAAGTATGTCATAAAAAAGTTGGACAAAATAATTTTTTATTAATCTTGGTCAGTAGTAAATTATCTACAAATGTATATGTAATGAATACATGTTTTGCTGAAATTACGGCTTCAAATGGAAGTTTGAGCAGTGGCAGGTAAACATTTTGGTACTTTCCCATTCCCGGGAAGAAGTGCAGTCAAGCATTTCGTGATCACGACTTCAGTTTATCAAGTTTCGTCAGCCAACATCACATCTAAAGCAGCTAAGAGATTAGGAAATATGACTGGACAATCAAAATATCGAAATACTATATCAATCTGGGAAAACAAATATGTTTTTCTAAAGGTGATCCGGAACTGTCGATGACCCGAAACTGTCGAGTTCACTATACCACATCGGGTATCTAGTGCTTATGTGGCGACTTTTAAATGTCGCGTAGTTTATTGTTCGTTGTTCTACGGAATCATGGACTGCATGTTGTTTTAGTTTGCAAATTGTATAGTTCCGCTTAAATGCGCTTGCGGGCGTCAGTGGTTTGGCATCCTTTAACAACCATTAATGAACAGCTTCAATAAAAACCAGGCTGCTGTATTTATATTTTAGTCAAAAGAAAGCAAAACATTAAATATTACTATTCACTATCTATTTTATTCAGAAACAGTGCAGTTGTGTAAGTTTGATGATTGCTACAGTCGAAAATTAGTTCAACCGATTTCCCTGGAGATTTTCATTGGCCGTACTAAGGCGGTAACACCTGTTGGAGCAATCGTTTTAATTAGTAAGAGAAAAACATAAAAACGTTCCAGAAATACTTCTCGTTCAGCAAGATTATTAAATTGTATATGGAGAAATATACGTCATCTACAAAATCACGATGTCCTTGGTACAATTAGATATACATGTTTCCATGAACTCGAAAAATGTCTTTTTCCTTATAGATGAAGTCTGACACCCATCAGCCTTTATTACAACTTTGGTACTTGATTTAAAAATTGTTTAATTGCTTTTTATCTGCCTTACATAAGACAATATGCGGTTTATAGACATATACTGGTAAAGAGTTGTATTTAAAATACAGAAGCCGTGTTAAACTATATAGCGGTCATGAAAGCGAATAAGGATCATAGTACATAATGCCGTCCCTATGTACAGTTAGTTTTATTGTTTAGCATTTATAAAAGAGGACATGTCTTGTGACATTTCTCAAGAGCATGTGAATATTTATTTTAGTTTAGGTTGTTTATTTAAATTCATATCTAAAAGTAAAGGTGCAGTGATAATAAGCTTATTCCTTAATAGCACTTTTTAAAACAAATGGGAGTTACACATACTATGGTAGTGGTTGTTTGTAACAACACTTTACATGGTTAAAATTAAATTAAATCGTCCAGTACAAATGATGTCAAGAGAGTTCCATTACTCAGAAGAAACAATGCGAAAATACAAAACTGAATGCTCTATTTGAGTCAAATACGTGACACTCTGTTGGGAATATTTGTAACTCAGTAGCCAAAATATGAACAAAGTTATTAATATGACAGAGGACTACTAGACTTCAATTCATATCAGATAGCAATTTTCAAAAAAGAGTTTTGTTACTTGAAGACTTTAAGTGTATCTCTCAATAACTTTCTGAGATGATTCCTACAGAACTCAACGTAAAAATGTGACCTCCGGGGATAGTCAATTTTGACCCACGGGGCATAATATGAACAATTTTGGTAGAGGACTATTATTTGATTTAACATGATAAATATGCATGTTTAGACACAGGGGTTTCAGACAGCAAGACTTTGGAACCTTTAAGCCCCTGCCATTTTAAAATCCAAGATGGCCGTTGCATAAAAACAATCAATTTTCGGATTAAGTCAATAGCTGCTATAATTCTACAAGCTACAACACATCAAAGTGTGTACTTATACTTCAGACTTATATGTTTATTCTAAGCAATAAGAGTAATAAGTATAATTTAAAAATCCACGGCGGCCATTTTGATTTGACCTTTTAAAGGTCAATAACTCGTAGTACAGCCGTGGTAGAACAAAAAATGGAATCAGCATACCTGAAAAATGTAGTAATGCATGACTACAGGCTTGCACAAAAATGCCGTAAGACTCATAACGGAGGGCTTTTTAAGAAAATCAGTCTAGTCTATACGTACAAACTTGCTTTGTGCAAAAATCTCAATTTAAGAATTTTTAATTTTTTTATTTACACAACTTCTTATCAATATAAGCTCAAACATTCATTCGTACAATCGATGGTGCCGACCATCTCAATGCGTAATTCAGTCGTCTTAATTTGTAGACCGTATATACTTCACTTTTCGTTTAATCGAGGGCACAGATTCGAGCCCCGGCTACATTTTTCGTTTATGTAATTTAGTTCAAACTCCATATTACTCCAAACATGTTGATGTTCATTATAATCTAGCACGAAGCACCTTAATACTAGATTCAACAAGTCAATGAGAAAGGTTTTATTTGCGTGTGTTTTAAGCCTGTTTCACACAAAAAACGCTTGAGCACACGATTACCATACGGTATACTTGGTAATATATGGGTTGACTGGTACGAGTATTGGGCTCCAAGCGTGTCTGGGGGATAAGGTAATACGAGTTAGACTCGATTGTAGCACGAGTGTGTACGAATAAAGCACGAACATACTCGGTCAAGCAAGATTAGTCACAGTTTAACAAGATTTTGACTTTTTTACGATTGTTTAACGGTTCCAAGGTGCGGTCTAGTGCGACTAAACACGACTTTAACTCGATTTACTCGACCTGTACATGGTTTACAATCGGACCCACCGACCTTTGTTCCAGTTATGCAGGAATTATCACACATTCGTGGTTAAAAATATTACCATTCTTCTATGAAGTATGCCGCAAGTACTCTGGTGGATCTAGCAGTGGCAGAAGTTGTGTTTTCGTTGTGTTCGAGTGCGTATGACCGTACACGAGCTTTGTTCACACATAGAGACCGTGTTATATCGTATGAGGCCGTGTAAGACCGTGAATAACCGTTCTGGACCATGTATGATTGGCGTCATTAGTGTGGCATCCTTCAATATCACTAATGAACAGCTTCAATTAAACCGAGGCTGCTTTTTTTCTCCTGCAGGCTATGCTTCCTGAGGGCTTTTCCTTTCCTCAGTTTAATTGTACTTGAACCGTATTAGTAATATGGCCATCATATGAAACCGTTGGTGAACTCCGGGTGTTGGATGTATGACTTGGGAACGGTCTCGTACAATTCCAAACGATTTATATGCGATATTGACACGGTTGAGTCTACTCGTGGACTGAACTTCATGTACGGTTGTATATGCACGGCCTCATACCGTCTCACACGTTCTCTCACGGTCTTGTACGACCGCTTATACGATCACACACGGACGTGACATCTGGACCGGGTTTTTTAATTTAAAAACCTGGTACGGCTTTCACGGATACAATCGAATGACCAGAGTGTAACTAAATCAGACAACAGTTGGTTCGGTTTTATGTACGGTTTACACAAGTGGACATCCGTGTAAGCCGTGTGCTAAGTGAAAACTCAAAACCATTAAGAAAGTAATTCCACGTGTATTATTAAGCTGTTTACTTTATTTCTAGCTCTTTGTAACTTTTTCAGTCTACAGGATTAGCAGAAGTTTTAGCCTTGAAGTCTATCTCGCTGTCTTGTTACAAGTCTACTCGCGGACGTGTACCAAGGTTTGTCGTTAAGACGAACGGTAACAATGTTGTTGGGAATACTTTTTGCCAAGTTCATAAACTTGCTAGATAGTTAATAAATCACATGCTTCATTTTACAAACCTTAAAAATAAATTACTGGTAGACCTCCATAATAAGAAATGCGTTTGAAGAGAAATGATAGGTAGCTAAGAACAATTCAATGTCCGTTTCGAAAAACCTTCGAAAACTTCTGACAAACCAGAGAATAATGTATATGTTGATACCGCCTAGCTCGATTTGATTAAACTACACAGGAATGATCCTAAGGTGACTCTCTAACAAATGTGTTAAAGTTATGCCATTCGGTTGTGAAAGTAGGTCAACATATTTGTTTCAATAAGCAATTTTCAAACATATCCCCTGAAACAGCAGTAATCAAGACTTTTAATTTTGTATTTAACATCATTTTTCTACCAAACTTGTTAAAGTTATGCCACTTAGGACAAAATGTTACATAGACTTATCTTCAAATTACTTTTCTTGCACACATCTATGTCAAATGGGATGAAACCTGTCAGAAATAATCCGTTGGTCTTTTGCTGCCATATTCTCTTACTAGATTATTACACTCTACAAAATAACATTGTCAACGGGTCTCAAGTAACAAGCGACTCTGGGGCCTCAGTGTCTCCTGTTTACATGGTATCTTATTGTAATGTAACATGTCCAGATTCGCTGGTAACAAGTCAGTATTAAAACGGCGCCCTAATACACTTTTTAATATTCGTCTAAAAGCAAATGGGAGTAGAAACGGCCATCTTTCTGACTGGTATTAATATTATGTACATGTATTAGGCGTTGATAACGTCGTATTTTTCAATTTATTTTTTTCCACATTCGTAATTTGCGCCTCGGCGTGTGTTGTTGTTTAATTTGTTTATTCCGTCATAATGCATAACAGTTACTGCTGTGCTATATAATGAATCCTCGAACACAAACGAATTTAGGAGAGAAGGAAAGGATGCTATCGTTTTAATATTTACTTTAGCATTTATATATTTCTAAAATATGCACTTATGGCACGGATCTGTGTAATTTAATTAAAATAGACAAAGACTTGTGTGCGATTATTCTCTTTTTATTCCCCTTTTAAAATGTACTTTTCTATTACTTTCCTATTATTTTTTCATATTCTAATCGACAGGGTATAGAGAGTAAATGCATGTTTTCTTCTTTTTCTTCTGTGAGTGTTGAGTAAGTGTGAGGTTTGCTATTGGGGTACTATGGCGGTAAGTCAATATTTGTTTGAGGAATCATTTTTATAAATATATAATAACAATACAATAATAGTAATTAAGACCGTTCGTGTTTAATGTTAATTACGTCGTGTTCTGTGTGTTTTATATTGTGCTAAATGTATTTGTTTTCTTGTACCGGCCATTTTGTCATGGTGCCCTTAAACTTGAACCCTGTCTGCTTTGTCTGCAATATTTTGCTTTGAACATCCCTTCGTTTTATAATAGCCTATGCAATACATGTATCAATAAAAACGTTTGCGATATATGCTCCTGTGGAAATAGTTTTGCCTGGCGAATAACATTCATACAATTGTTATCAATTAACGCTACAATTAATGCAATTAATTATTATTATACACTTTTGGAATGATAATTACTTTGCTATTTCTATAGTTCTTAAATTATGTATAATATGCCAACACTTCAATGAATGTTCAGGCGATTGTTATATCATTTAGTACAATGTAGGTTCATTTTTATGGCACCGTGCCGCTATAAAGAGTTAGTATTGGATACGTCTCCGGTTGTACACATGGAAACCCCGTGAAGATATTCGTAAACATGAATGCGTTACTAACATTTCAGGTTGTGTTAACATTTGTCATTTGTGACAATGCGGATGACCAACATGTTGTATTATCTAGCAACACCAGTAATACAACGGAAACTAAATTAGATTACCACGCGAATGTTGAATCAGTTCTAAATAAATACGATGGTAACGATACGGAATACACACCGCTGATGATTGTTTTGGAAGAGATTCGAAATATAGGTTTACTGAAAATAAGTGAGGATCTAGATCAATTCAATCTATCAAGGGAACACAAACATATCATAGAAATTCAACAACGTGCTTGCCCAAACATCCCTCTGTGTCACAGTAATGCAACATTTGACATGTACGAATTGAATTGTTGTCCTAGAAGATGCAGCTGTAACGTACCTGCGTGCATGGCAGAGAGAAACTGTTGTCCAGATGTTATAATTACAACGTAGAGAGGCTTCCCTACCTCTGCAGAACAACAGGAACATTGCATTCCTATGATGATAGACGGGCGATCAAATGGTGATTATGGATACTACGGCGTTGATAGTTGCCCTCCTGGAACTGACGAAGAGCTCGCCATTCTATGCACAAGAGTGTACACACGGGATTCAATAGAGCATTTGTCCGACTTAGTTCCATGCTTTGACCGGTACAACCAAACATTGTACAGAAACAAGTTTTGTGCAATTTGCAACGGACGCGTTGAAAAAGATCTTTCATTTTTTGAAATTTCTGGAAATCTTATTTCTTCATGGACCAACTTTACTGGAACCGAGACGCTGCTTGATATGGTACTGAAGGAGAAAAAATGCCCAATTCAATTTCGTGGCTGCGACCACAATACCGGGTTGTGTTACTATGGGGTGCATTGCTTGATGGTCGTGTCATCTTGTAACCAGCTCGGAAACTGGAGCGAATATGACCCCGACATAGAGAGGGCTTGCCATGGATATACAAACTACTTTAAAAGTCCCGTATCAGAATATGTGGATATTTCAAGAATATATTTTGTTATATTTGCAATGGGTTTCATGTCTCAGACATAAAATCGTGTCAACATACAAGTATTTCCAAATATTCACAGATTATAGAACCCTATTCTGGATTAGTTGAAAGTTTTTCACCTCCTACGGGAGTGAAATATAAGCCACAGGTAAGCAGACATTTATTGATATAACATTATTTTCAAGATATCACGTCCACCACGTACACAGAGTCATATTTATACGGTATACATTTATATATTATTTTGTTTCAGCTGCAGTTTAACATTTTCGGTGACACTATCTGCAACAACCAAACGGATCGGCAACGATCGAACGAATGCCGTACAGTTGACTCATGGTTGGTCAACTCCATTCTTGTGATCAACTTTTTTATTCCGACAAAAACGCTACCTGGGCAAGTCTTTAAAACAGTTTTTCATGAGTTGGAGAACGAAGTACTGGATTTATTATATAGTTTCGGCTGCGTGTTAGAGTCAAAGGCAGACATTGTTGTTCTTGGTCAGGAACTTCAAGATACAGTTGACAATAAAACGT
>Ga0224511_10003249_pt1 | contig 11567 bp, 10 predicted proteins | sample SF_May12_sed_USG_2_FD_169988 | JGI IMG/M metagenome (GOLD analysis project Ga0224511, IMG submission 169988) | Sediment microbial communities from San Francisco Bay, California, United States - SF_May12_sed_USGS_8_1 | ecosystem: Environmental > Aquatic > Marine > Sediment | place: USA...
CCAGAAAAATTCATGCATGGCATAAAAGTGCTGATGGCCAAGAACTACATTGACAACCTGTCAGAAGAAACGCGCAAAGGTATGATCGAAAAGGCCGAGCAGGGGATCTACCCTTCATTCGCCCCACTCGGCTATTTAAATGTTGAGCATGAGGGGAAAAAAGTAATTATCGCTGATCCTGATCGTGCGCCACTTGTTATCAAACTATTCGAATGGTACGCCACCGGTGAATATTCCCTAAACCAACTCACCAGGAGGGTGAGGGATGAGGGGCTCGTATATCGAAAAACAGGCAATGACATCGGCAAAAGCGTCATCCACAGGATACTAACAAATCCGATATATTATGGCGCCTTCTGGTGGAAAGGAACACTTTATGAGGGGCTTCATGAGCCCCTGATCTCTAAAGCACTGTTCGATCGTGCTCAGGAAGTACGGATGACAAACGGACAGAGTAGACCTAGACCGAAGCGACATGAGTGGGCGTTTGCAGGCCTACTTTCCTGTGGACATTGTGGCTGCGCTCTCACTGCAGAGCGGAAGAAGGGAAAGTACACCTACTATCGATGTACTGGAAATAAAGGAAAGTGCCCTGAGAAATACGTCCGTGAAGAAGAGGTCGCCAGACAATTTGGTGTGGCGCTCGCGGCAATACGTCTCGATGCCGAGGTGATGGACTGGATGGTGAGGGCTCTTAAGGAAAGTAACGAGGATACCCTGCGCTATCATGAGGAACAACTGGATCGCCTTCATGCAGAATACAATAAAGTTCAAAAACGTATCGATGCTATGTACCTGGACAAGCTGGATGGCCTGATATCAGGTGAATATTTTGACGAGAAGAGCGCGGACTGGAGTTCAGTTCTAACCGAAATCCGAACTCAGATAATTACGTATGAAGATGCTAGGGGCTCTTATCGTGACGATGGCGTCCATCTGTTAGAACTTGCGCAAGACGCTGTTTTTCTTTATGAAAAGCAGCCTATGTCTGAAAAAAGAAGATTGCTGAATTTCGTCTGTTCGAACTCGACTTGGAAGGATGGGAGACTGATCCCAAACTACCGAAAACCCTTTGATTTATTGGTTGACGGAAACAAGACCTACCGAGCGGCAACAGTTGAAAATGGAGCTAAAAATATGCTTTTTGATATTTGGCTCCCCGGGAGGGACTCGAACCCCCGACCCAGCGGTTAACAGCCGCTTGCTCTACCAACTGAGCTACCGGGGAACTGTTTTCGGCGAACGATCATTGTTCCAAAAATGACGGCTGGGTGTCAATTCATATTTTTTTATTTTTTTTATATTCGCAGGCTATTTTCCAGGATCGCCGACAGGAAGAGCGCTTAATCGCAAAAACCTGTCTGTCCTCATTTCTCTTCGCACATGGGCCTGGATGAAGGTGGCCACCGCTTTTTCTATTTCCTCCACCACGCTTTGCCCTGCGGCCAGCCTTCCCACTTTTTCCATGGGCATCTCCAGCCCCTTTTTCATGAACATCATGGCGCCGGGGGAAACCCGGATCGCCGTGGGGTCGGCCTGAAAGCATCCGCGGCACACCGCCCCTCCCCGCCTGGCGCTGAAACCGGACAGTTGGCCTCCCCCCTTCTGCCCGCAGCCGGAGCATTTTTCCAGTTCAGGCTTCAGCCCTGCCGTTTTCAGGTACTTTAGCTGAAAGATCCTCAACAGCAGATCTTGCCGTGCGTTGCTTTTTTCCCTGGCCAGCTCGCGCCAGGTGGACACCAGCAGCCGGAATCCCTCCTTGTTTTCGTCCCGGTCCCTTTGCAGATGGTCCACAAACTCCGCGCAGGCCCAGGCCCGGGCCATGGTGTCCAGGTTTGCGCACAACGCGGGGATCATTTGCTGGATATCGCAGGTGTTCAGGCTCAAAAGCTCCGCTTTCTCCTTGCCGAAAGCGATCATGTTCACCAGGTTGAAAGGCTCGAGCCTGCCGCCATATCTGCTCTTGGTTTTCACGGCCCCTTTGGCCACGGCTTTCATCTTGCCGTATTTGTATGTGAAAAACGTCACCAGTTTGTCCGAGTCGCCCAGCCGCATGCTTCGCAATATTATCGCGGCGGACTCGTATAGCGGCATGGCTTTGTTCTATTCCGAACCGTACCCAAAGTCACGGAAGGCCCTGCGGTTGGATGTCCATTTCTCCTTCACCTTCACCCTGATATCGAGAAACACCTTCACTCCCAGCCTTCTTTCCATTTCCAGCCGGGCCGATGATCCGATCTTTTTCAGCATGGCCCCGTTTTTGCCGATGACAATCCCCTTCTGCGAGTCCCGCTCCACATAGAGCGTCATGATAATCACCGTGACCCCAGGCTTGTCCTCTATGCTGTCCACCTCCACCGCCACGGAATAGGGCATCTCCTGGCCCAGCAGCAAGAACGCCTTTTCCCGGACAATCTCGCCGATTACGAAATTCTCCGGCTGGTCCGTGGTCATCTCCTCCGGATAAAAAGCGGGGCCTTCCGGCATCCTCTCCAGGATCAGCTCAAAAAGTTTGTCCACGTTCTCCCCGTTTTTGGCGCTGATGGGGATGATCTCGATGAATTTGGCCAATCCTCGCAGTTTGTCGATCTGCCCCAAAAGGCGTTCTTTGGGGATGGCGTCCACCTTGTTTATGGCCAGGATAATATCCCCTTCCCCCTTGTCCAGCCCCAGCCGATTTATCGCTTCCCTGTCCCCTTCCATATCCGGGGAGGTGGCGTCGGCCATGAACACCGCCAGGTCGCATTCCGCTCCAGCTTTTTCCGCGGCCTGGATCATGCTTTTGGAAAGGGCGGATTTGTGGAAGGCCACTCCTGGAGTGTCCATGAACACCACCTGGCCGAAGGGTCCGCTTTTGACCCCTATGATCCGGTTGCGGGTGGTCTGGGGTCTGGGCGAAATTATCGATATTTTCCGCCCGACCAGTCTGTTGATCAGTGTCGACTTTCCGACGTTGGCCCGTCCCAGCAGGGACACGAAACCTGACTTGCCCATATTACTCATCCGAGCAAGAGATGTTAATTACCAGCTATCCCGCTCTCATTTGATTGGGATTTCAACATATCCAGGCGCCTGCTCATCATCTCATAGCGAAACCGCACAGCGAAGAGCAGAGCGAAGATCAAGGCCATGGTGGGGAAACATAGCATCAATGTCTTGAGCATCCTCGGATCCATTCCATGGTCCGCCCCGCTTTTATCCACCACCGGATGGATCCCCCGGGTCCACAATTGAACACTGTAATGGACGATAGGCACATCCACAAACCCGACAATTCCCATAACCGCCGCGTATTTGGCCCGCAGTGTGGAATCCTCCACCTGGGACCGTAACAGAAGATATCCGGTGTATATCAGCCACAGAACCAGCGAAGTGGTCAGCCTGGGGTCCCATGTCCAATAGGCGCCCCAGGAGGGCTTGCCCCACAGCATCCCGGTGATCATCACCAGGGTTATAAACAGGGTTCCCACCTCCGCCCCGCTCACCGCATAGGCGTCGTGCTCGTGGCGCCCGGTATAAAGATACACCGCCGAACCCACAAAACAGATGAAGAACCCGGCATAGGACAAGATAGCGATGGGGACATGGTAGTAGAATATTTTCTGCGGCAGACCCATCACCGCCTCGGTGGGGGCGAACCCGAAGATCATAAACATGGAGGCCAACGACGCCACCGCCACCGCCACCATCAAAAGCTTGATTACAAGGTCGATATATTTTTCCACAAATTCAAACATGGCTTCTTACACCTGGGAGGATAGGTTCGCGTCCTGTCCATCGGCCTTGGCGCCTTTGGTCATACTGGCAAGGCTTTTGCCCACGCTGGCGGTCTTTGACATGACGACGAAAAAATAAATGATGAAAAGGACCCATATTGCCGCATAGGCGGCCACGACATAACTCATCGCAAACGCTCCACAAAATAACCTCGGCTCCGAAGATCAAAGCCGGAGCAGGCGCCAACTTGACGCCACAAAACGAACAGGCCTGGCAGGCGCCACGCCTCTGGAACATTTCTATCCCGCAAGGCATCGGCCGGGTGTTCGTGTAAGATAAAAACCTGAATTTAAGATATTACCACATTCGCCTCAAAGCCGGGCGGAAAGCATGGTCCATACTCAAATTCTTCCTGATATAATACTGCGATATCCACTCATAATTCCCCCCAAACTAATATTTCTGCGATGGGAGAATCTAAATTGGTTGAATCCGGGGCAGGTTCAAGATAGTATACATAGTTCTCAAGAAGGCGCCCGTAGCTCAGTTGGATAGAGTATCAGATTGCGGATCTGGGGGTCGCAGGTTCGAATCCTGCCGGGCGCACCATTTTTCAACAAGTTATCCATCCCAAGCCGTCATACGCCGCCTTAGCTTTGCCCGGATCCGGCCCTGCTCATGTCGAGCCATTTTGTGAGGTCGGGTCATCCGCATGTCCTGGGAACTGAAGGCGCCGGTCTGATTCTCGATTAAAAAACATAGACACATGGGCTGGGAGTCCGGCTTCTTTCCTGCCATATGCGTCCTCTGGGTCCATGCCGGTTTGTCCAGCCTCCCAGTCTCTGGTAAGATGACTGATATTCAGAACGGGGGGTTCATGGACAGTCATGTGACTTTATCCGCCTGGCAGTTCGCCTTGCTGTTGTTGCTGGCGACATGGGCGGCGGTGGGCAGCCTGCTGATTCCTGGCGTCCGGTGGTTCCTGCGCCGGAAAGTGAACCGGATGATCAACGAGCTGAACTCCCGCCTGGAGCTGAAAATCCCCCCCTTCAAGCTGACCAAGCGTCAGGCCCTGGTGGATCGGCTGACTTATGATCCGGAAGTGATGGAGGCGGCGGACGATTTCGCCGAAAAGAACCATATCACCACGGCGGAGGCAATGGCAAAGGCTGGATTCTATGCCCAGGAGATCGTCCCCTCCTTCAACGCCTACGCCTATTTTCGCATAGCCTACCTGATGGCGCGGTGGACCGCCGGGATGTTGTTCCGCGTGCAGCTGGGCGCCGGGCGGGACGACAAGCTGGACCATGTGGACCCCCATGCCAGCGTGGTGTTCGTCATGAACCATCGCAGCAATATAGACTATATTCTGGTGGCCTATCTGGTGGCCACCAAGAGCGCTGTCAGCTATGCGGTGGGGGAGTGGGCGAGGATATGGCCGTTGCAGGCGCTGATCCAGACTCTGGGGGCGTATTTCATCCGCCGGGGCGGGGGCGATCCGCTTTATCGCAAAGTGCTGAGCCGTTATGTGCGCATGGCCATCGAGGGGGGGGTGACCCAGGCTGTGTATCCGGAAGGGAGGTTGAGCCGGGACGGCGCGCTGCAAAAGCCGCGGATGGGTCTTCTTGGATATATGCTCACCGGCTATTCCCAAAGCTGCCCCAGGGATATACTCTTTGTGCCTGTGGGGATAAACTATGACCGGGTGCTGGAGGACAGGAGCCTGGCGCGATATCTGGACCCAAAGGCAGGGAAGAAAAGCCTCGCCGCCTCGCTATTCACCACCGCATCCTTTATCGCCAAGAACCTGTGGCTGATGGCCACCCGACGATGGTACAGCTTCGGATACGCCGGGGTGAACTTCGGTCGGCCGGTCTCCGTGAAGCAGCGGATGATGGAGCGGGGGATCGACTACTCCACCATGGACAAGGAAACATTTTTTATCGAGGTGGAAAAGCTGGCCGATGAGTTGATGGAGGAGATCGGGCGCGTAATTCCGGTGACTCCTGTGGCGCTGGTGGCCAGGGCGTTCGAGCAGGCAGGGGAGACACGGCTGGATAGGCTGGAACTTCTGTCCAGGACCCAGAAGATGATAGAGCATCTGGAGGAGACCGGGGTGGGGGTGTTCATCCCGAAAGGGGACAGGGAATATGCCATGACGGTGGGGCTGCGCACCCTGTTGCTGCGCAGGTTGGCGCTGGAGGAAGATGGCCTGATGCGGGCCAATCCCTCCGAAGTGACGCTGCTGCGATATTACGCCAACTCCATCGCCCACCTTTTCCCGGGACAAAACGAGGGGAAAGTTTCAAGTTGACCGGTCGGGGATGGCGCCGTTAAAATCCGGTTCATGAGCATAAAACTTATATAGAGGGGAAGCATTGATGACGGAACAACTGAGCAAGGAAGAGGAATATTTCGCCCGGCAGGAGTTTGAGCGCCGAAAGAAGCTTGAAGAGGATCTGCGGGCAAAGATGGCCGAGGAGGAGAAACAGAAGCAAAAGGAGCTCCACTACATGCATTGCCCCAAGTGCGGCGCCAAGCTGGTGGAGATATCGCACAAAGACATCAAAGTGGACAAGTGCTCCGGTTGCGAGGGGATATGGCTGGATCCGGGCGAGCTGGAGCAGATCGCCACCGATGAAACCCACGGTTTCAAGGGATTTTTGGGCCTGTTCAGCAAATAATAGTTGCAGTCGCCGGGCCGTGGATCGCGCGGCCCGGCTTTTCTTTGGCTATCTGTAATCCTCGGCGAATATAATTTCGAAATTGGCGTCTTTGCGCAGTTCCATCGCCATCTTGCGGGCGGCCTGATATATTATTTCGTCGGTGGTGTTGAACGACACCTCATCATCCTCGGAGAAACAGGCCAGAAACTTCCCATTTTCATCGGTGGCGGCGCACCGGTTGGAGAACAGGGTCATCTGGGGTGTGACCACGCTCACCGCCTCATCCAGCTCATCCTGCTCCAAGCGCAGGACGGCCATCTTCCCTCCCAGCTTCTCCACCATGGTCAGGGCGTTGGCCTCCGCTTCGGTCAGATGCCCCGCTTCCTTCAGCTGGATCGGGTCCTCGTCGAGCCACTCATCCTCGGCGGAATATAGGTGGATCGGAAAAAGCTCCAGCTTTTCGATGATTTTAAACAGCGCCCGAACCATGGAGGTCTCCACCCTCCGGTCTCCCGGCTGCGCCATTTCTATGGCCCCGGCGTCCATTCTGCCCGGATTCATGTTGGAAAAATCAAAACCCAGCACTTTATCCTCGCCTATATAGGCCAGTTGGCCATCTTCCCCTTTCTGCATGTCGCGGGACAATACGGATCGCAGGAATTCTTCCTCTTCGATAATTTCCATTCGGTTTCTCTGTAACGTCTAAACATTTATTTTTCTGGCGATTATTATTATATTGCCGGAATCACCCGATTTTTCATATTTTATAACATATTATGGTCATACAAAAAGAATCCTCCCGGCGCTTTTCTAATCCACATAAACAATACGATATTGATATAATCACTGCTTACGATATGGCGTATCGGCTTAATATACACGGAAACAAGCGAGGAAATCCATGAGCGAAAAGAAAGAGATCACCACCAATGAGCTGCTGGAGAGAATGCGCGGCGAAAGCGCGAAAAATCCTCTTTTCATCCTTGATGTCCGCTCCGAGGAGGATTACGACTCCTGGAAGATCGAGGATATAAAGACTCCACAGACAGTTAATCTTCCATATATTGACTTTATCGAGGAGCCGGAGGCGATGACCGAAAAGGTGCCCAAGGACCGGCAGGTGGTGGTGCTTTGCGGCAAGGGAGGCGCCAGCGATTACGTGGCGGACATCTTGCGCAAGGCCGGCCGGGACGCGGTGAACGTGGCCGGTGGGATGAAATCGTGGGGCCGCCTGTACCAACCCGCTGTGGTGTATGAACAGGGCGCCGCCCGAGTGTACCAGGTCAACCGCGTGGGGAAAGGGTGCCTGTCGTACATTATAGTGGCCGGAAACGAGGCCGCCGTGGTGGATCCCGCCAGGCATGTTGAACAGTACCTTGATTATCTGAAAGAAAACAACCTTACCTTGAAGCTGGTGTTCGACACCCACATCCACGCGGACCACCTTTCCGGCGGGGTGAAGCTGGCCGAGGCCACCGGCGCCGAGTATTTTCTGAACAAGAAAGACGCTCCCGGATCGGCCATGAAGTTTGGCGGGATAGAGGACGGGATGGAGTTCACTCTGGGCGATGCCAGGCTGAACGTGGTGGCCCTGGGCGCCCCGGGCCATACCCCCGGCTCCACCATCATCGTATTCGAAGGCAAGCTGCTATTCACCGGGGACACATTGTTCGTCTCCAGCATGGGCAGGCCGGACCTGGGGGGCCAGGCGGCCATCTGGGTGAAGGATCTATATCAGACCATACAGGGGCTGAACAAATTCGACAATGACGTGATAATCCTCCCCACCCATACCTCCGGACCGGAGGAGTGGGACGACAAAGGAGTGGTAATGCGGACCCTGGGGCAGATCCGGGCGGACAATCCTCTGATGAACATATCCAACCTGGATGATTTCGCCGCCAAGGTGCTGGCCCATCTGCCGGAACAGCCGGACACCTACGACAAAATGCGCAAAGCCAACATCGGCGCCATACAACCGAGCGAGGATGAGATGGAGCTGTGGGAACTGGGAAAGAACCGTTGCGCCATCGAGGCCGCCGAGGAAGCCAAAGGGACATAAAAAATGGCGGCCCGTATTCATTTACGGGCCGCCGGGTTAGTAATATGCGGGTGCGTCACAACCCGCCTGGCCGGTGTTTACTTCTTGTGGAAAGTACCGGCATATGGAAGACCGTACAGGTCCTCACCAAAATCAGCCTTCTGGAAACTCATCGTAATGTCATGCCCACCTGCAATGTGGGGCAGACCATAAGCGTCAGGACCGTAGTCCAGCTTCTCGAAGCCCTTGTTCATCTGCACTTTATGCACTTCAGTTACATGGGAAAGCCCATAGAGTTCTGATTCGTTCATCCGATCCCAAGAGGACGCATAGACAGCGGTGGAAACCATGGTCAGGAAAGCGCCCAGAACCATCGCCGTGGTGAACATCGATTTAAATAAGCTCATATCAACCTCCATCGCCATAAGTGGCGAAAACTATCATTTCTGTATCTCAGATGCCTTCTTGCACCTCTTGTACTTATTCTAAAGCATAACTCATGCCAATCTAACTCATTGTTTATATGAGCCCTCATATTGAGTATTCCGCCAAATCGGTCATAGGCGCCATAAAAATCGGATATTTTCGTCATGTAAAGGCAAAGACATGCAACCTCGTCCGGTTTTCGATATCTGACCTCTCGCCCTTTTTAACAAAGAAGATCTTTGATATGATTGCAGGCTATACACATTCTGCAAATTATTTACAGACTGAATCCCCCATATGGCTGCGACTCATCGCTCAACCCTGATTGCGGCGGCAAGCTTTATCGGTCTTTTGTATATCGCTCCGGCCCAGGGGCTTCTTCTCTTTTTTCTGGCCAGCGCTCCGCTGGTGTGGCTGCGAAAGAAGATGCCCGATCCGATGGTTACCGTCTATCAATTGGGTTGCGTGGCATTCTGGATCATCCTTCTCTATTTCTATATAGATATCCAGCAAGGCGTTTTGGGGGCCTTGGAGATCGTACGGGAGAAACTGTCTGGAGAACAGGCGGGCAAAGACGCCGCCGGGGCGGCCATCTCCAGCCTGGGGGCCAGCTATTGTTTTCTTCGGGCGGTGTATGCGCTGCGGGAAAGGCAGATGACATTGTGGGGTTACTTCAGATATTACTTTTTCATTCCCACTTTTTTCCTTGGGCCAATCATGCCTCCCGATTTGTTTTTGAAACAGATCCCAAGGATTAGCATGGATGGCTTTCGGGAGGGGACGACCCGGATCGTTATGGGAACGCTTCGCTTCCTGACATCGGCGGTTCTGGCGCTGATGATCCCGGTTTCCGACGCGGAGCTCATGTCCATTAACGCCACAGGCCAGTCCCCATTGTCCCTGTGGTTTTTAACTTTTCTAACAGGGATTTGGCTATACCTTAACTTTTCCGGAGCCTCCGAAATGGCCATCGGCGCCGCACGGCTGGTGGGAATTCATGTTCCGGAGAATTTCAACAACCCTTTCGCCGCAACCAACCTGGTCGATTTCTGGCGATCATGGCACATAACCCTTGGTGATTGGCTGCGGGCCAATGTGTTCAATCCGTTTATCAGGCTGGTCGGCGGGAATTCCACCGGAGCGCGGGGAATGTTTTCCGCAAGCCTGGTCACCATGGTTGTGTGCGGTTTGTGGCACCACTTCACATACTCGTTTTTTGTGTGGGGAATTATGCATGGTGGAGGGCTGGCTTTCAACCAGGCGTGGTCCGGCTGGGGTCGTCCGATGCTGGGAGTCGACATCCTGGAAAACAGGTTATACAAGATGTCATGCTGGCTCATCACTCATGCCTATGTCACCCTGGCATGGTCCTTCTTTTTTCCCGCCATCAATGGAGACATTTCCGTGAGTCTTGCGTACATGGCAAAGCTTCTTTATATTTTGTAGCATGGTAAAAGCGACATGAACGGCGAAGATGACAAGGAGACTCTAGCCAGGGTCCAGGCCGCCGTGGAGGCCGCCATTGGCCAGGAGCTTTTGGATATCGGGGAGGACTATCCGCTGCTGGAGAGAGGCGTCATAACTTCGCTGGATATTGTGATGATTACCGCCGCCCTAGAGGAGGCCTTCCAGATAGAGATTCCCGATTCCTCAATCTCCATGAGCAATTTTCACTCCCTAAACTCCCTTGCCGCGCTGGTAACCGCCAGGGCGTCAAATATGGGTGAGGTGGGTTTTTCGGAAAAAAAGGCCAATATTATTCTTCTGAGTCTGGGTGGCGCCTTGCGCAGACCTGTTCTTTTTGTGTTGCTGTTGTCTGCCTGGTTCCTGGGAATAGACACCGTTGTCGGGTTATCCATCAATGGGCCGCTGGCGCCATACCTGGCGGATTTCAATGAAAATGGGATGAGGCTTTTTCCCGCCGTGGGAGGACCCCATTCCATCGATGATTTCCAGGCTGCCATCAGGACCCATGAAATTTCCAGAGCTGGCGACAATGACGGATTTCGCGTGGCGTTTTTCGGGGACTCGGGAACCATAGGATCATATGTCCGGGCTCGGGAGGCCATCCCCGCCCAAGCGGAGATTGAGCTGAAAAAGAAATTCAAAAACGCCAAGTGTTATAACCTGGCTTTCTATCAGACATCTTTCGTAAAAGACGCCATGATCCTGGAAGCTGCGCTCAAAGCCAATGGAGGAAAGCCGCCTTTCGACATTGCAGTAATCACCATGAATGAATTTTATTTTCATCCGCGTCACAGTCGACGAATAGTGGAGGTCATGCCCGTATTCGGATTCAATGAGCCCCTGTTCCGGTCATTTATAAAGCGCATCGGCCAGGAGGAAAACGGGGATTATCGGCGGCTCCTGGATTCCCTCTCCACCACCAGGGACAATAACTATTGGCCCCTGGAGCCATGGTTCGCCCAGCGACTGAACTTATACAAGTCCGGGCCAAGACTGCGTTTTCTGTTTAAGCGCCATCTCCTGGTCCATGACATGCCGCTTAGCGATAAATTCGAATACGGCATGACCACCACAGGAAACAGGAAATTGATGGAGGATAATATCATCGATCCTGTCCCCGGATATAGCTCTCATGACAACTACCTTTCCAGAGAGGATCTAAACGACAATATTTCATACAAGTTACTGGAGGATATAGTTTCATTTCTGGAAGGACATGGAGTCAGAACTTTGGCCTATGTAAAACCGCT
>Ga0224511_10003250_pt1 | contig 11567 bp, 5 predicted proteins | sample SF_May12_sed_USG_2_FD_169988 | JGI IMG/M metagenome (GOLD analysis project Ga0224511, IMG submission 169988) | Sediment microbial communities from San Francisco Bay, California, United States - SF_May12_sed_USGS_8_1 | ecosystem: Environmental > Aquatic > Marine > Sediment | place: USA...
TTTAAGGAGAAACAAATATGAATAGCACGCACGGCTATTTAATATTCTGCAGCATAAATCTCGCTAAACCTCGAGACAGATGTACTACCCCCGAGGGCCATAATATTTGCAAAAGTGAAACAAATGAACAGCGAACCGCATGAATAAATTATTTGAATCATACAGTACACGCATAGCATGCCATGTAAAATGCATGAATGGCACACATATGGGCTCTCTACAGAACGCACTCCTCGGAGAAAATAGAAACATTGAAATCTCCAGTTAAGAGCACACTATTAAAATTAAGGGGGATTTTTTTTAACGTTTTCTTTACAGTAGTTTCTTGACTGATGCTCGTTTAAATTATATATTTATAAATCATGCATATGTTGCAATGGGACGACTTGTTTTAAGACAGTTAATTTCGACCTCACCGTCTGTGCGCTAGTCCCTTTAATGTAGGGTATAGAGCTCAGTAATATAACGTCAGAATAAAATATTAGAGACATCCCAAAAAGCTGGTTCACAAGTTAAAATATTAAGTGTACGTAGAATTTGAACTCCTCGCATGATTACTTCCCTTTACTCTGCTGCTGTACAACATCTTGTAAGGGACATAATTTTACTTGGAGATAAATGGATATTATTACCCATCTTTCTAAAATTATTAAGGTATTCATTCAGCCAAGCTATTACTAGCTCGCGGCTTTACTGTTTCACCTTGCATTGCGTGCTGCGTACCAAATAACCAAAATAGCGACGTATTTACATATATCCTTTTCCAAAAATTATATGGCATACGAAATCCGTTTCTGTGAAATATTGTTGTTTGTGTTTGTTTGAGATTTAAAAATTGTTCGATCAAAGCGTATCACGAATGGGACTTTTTAATGTCCAAATTGTCAGAAATGTGCAGAGTTATTTGACTTCATTGCACTGCGCGCGACCTAAACACTACTGCGTACCCAAAGAGGGCAGGGTCACCCTCAGTCATAGTACTAAAACTTATTCATTGAAATACATGTTGAGTCATTCTATTTAGACTTGTTTTTCTCAAAAAAAGATTTTGTCTCTTCACAAGGCCATCAAGATAAAGTTGCCCCTGTATGGAGACAGTTCATGCATTATCTAGACACAAATCACAACCAGTTCCTGTTCTTGTTCGATGGACACACTTCGACACAGTTTATCACAGGACATATACACTTAAATCATATATACGAACGTAACAGGACAACGGTCATTACTGTTCAGAAATACATACTTTACTAATATTCTAAATATATAGTGAAATAAAGATATACTTCTCTGTTTGTATGTATGTTTCACTACAGTGGAAATAAAAAGGCTATGTCATTGTCTCCATGACACTGACGTTGGTTTGCACCCCATATCATTCTTGGAACTGGCTCAAATAAAAGATAAGACATGTCTCCTTTAAGCTAAACCATAGTATTTCTTTTACGTGTTAAAGGCTGATGTCGTTTGATATCTTTCAACTAAAGCTACTACAGCATTTACAAGCGTCATTTATTCAGAAAATGCATAAAGCCAATACCGTTACCGAAACAAACCTATTTTCATTTGAAAACAGACATGTCTTGTCTAAGTACAATGTGTTGTAACGAATAAAGAATTTAAACAACATAATTATATGTTTTTGTTATTATTTCAAAGCTGGTACACTTAATAAATCCACGAACGTCTGCTGTACTCCTGCAGATTTCGTCTATGAATAGTTCTGAGTTATATTTGATTTACAGATCATGGCATTTGAAAGCATTTTATCTGATATTTATAATCATACTTAGTACGCATTTACATTTCCGAGAAAGAGATTTCTTTAAGAAAGTATTCATTATTTTATTAAATAAACGATTTGTTCAGAAATAACCGACAAGTAACGTAACCATAGTAACGAGTGTTTGCACAAAAAGATTCTTATTTACAACACAATGAAATGCATTCAATTATGCAAAATGCAACGAGAATTTCCAGCAGCATTTCCAAGCGATTCCCCCGCCTATAAAAGACCACACAATCATAAGACGCTGGCATAAAGTAAAAAAATGTCTTGCATCTTAATGTTTCTTTCTCAGTTAAAATTTCAGAAAAAACTGTCCAAAACATTTTGGTGATATGAACCTCTTCAAAAACGTTCCCGCCATCCGCAAGCGCATCCATGGGTGTAAACGGCGCTTTTGTCGTCGGCACGTCTGACGTCATACTTGACGTCAGTATCCGGCGGAGCGGCCACCCGAGTTACGGTTCGAACATTTTTCTGGCGTTCCCGCGCGACCTTCAACGCGGATGAATGTCATTTTCGGTGAGACGAACGCCCGGTCTGGAGCCGTCGATTGTGCCAGTAGGTGGTCCGTGAATCAAATTCGTGTTCTAGTGTCGAAAAGCGGTTGAGGCTATAGTTACGTACTCGAACATGACAAACTTTGTTCATAAAACACACATAAAGCTTAATGTTGTGTGAACGTTCTACAAAATCGCGGTTATCCTGTATCAGTTGAACCCAGAATATAGAATTTAAACGAAACTATTTAACATCAACCACGGGTTTGTCTCGGCATATTGCCACTGCATTACATCGAAAACAAGGATTTGCTACATGTATAAAGCTACATAACTTTACATGATGACCAATGTAGTTTTGTACACAAAGTACGAGCGGAAGTTCACAAACGGAAGGGGCGGGCTTGGACTCTCTGTTGTGCAGGAAATTGGCTCCGACACAGAGCGCATGCTCGTCTGCTGAGACCGCTCTGTTGGTAACCCAAATAGCAAGGAAAACGTTGGGTAACTAATTTCCACAATGCTGTTACAAGGGAGTTAACTCTGTATGCGATTTCAGTCAAACTCTTAATATAATTACCTCCCTGATTCGTATACGTTTCGTTTCTACTGGTGTTTTCTGCGCAATGATAAAAAGTAATAAATAATTCGAAAACAAAAAACACACACACAACAATAATAGTTTATATAAAACTCTGGAAGAGACTATCTACTTGACAAATAGCCACCACCTTATGCTTTGTCGCATGGCATTTATAAAAAACATAAATATAATCTATAATACCTGCAGTATAATATCGCCTCTGTTTAGGTATTATCTGCACAGTTGATGACTTTCTTTTGTATAGATCTACAGCACTTAATAAATAGGTAACTTTGTTTGAAAAGCGTTATGTCAGGCAAGTATTAATTAAATGAACTTAACTTTAGGAGTTCGGGGACACTAAAACATTAGTTTTAAACCTGTACTGTTGTGTTCTGTTCATGATTAGTATAATTAGGGCACTTTCTTTGATCTACATTAACGTAGTGATGTAGATCTGTTCTAGAATCTAGAATTTACCGGACGCCAGTGACGTGTAACCAGAGACCCGCGTGTAAACCCTCATTCGACTCAAACCCTCACTCGGCTCCCAGCTCTGGATGATGATGGACGTGTCGGTGGTGTGTGTGTCCGTGCTCCTGTTGACGGCGTGGTCCGTGGTGTGTGCAGGGGACGTGGAAGGGGCCGATGCGTCATATGAGATAAAACTGTCACAGTTGCAAAATGCACTACAAGAAGAAAGTAAGGAATTGAATGAATGGGCGGAACAGATCAGGACGATGGAAGTTATTGTTGATGACGTCAGACAAGACAAGTTGAAAGGTACTTTTTTAATTAATTGATCAGGACATTTATAAAACGCTTGATGAACCGTTTTATGCGTGTTACCAGCCTACTCGTTTTTTTAAAAACATAAGAATTGATATATTTATTGTCTTACATATCTAAATTACTAACTGGTATTAACTATTCACTTTATATTTCATTTGTTCGTTTTAAAAGATATGAGCACAAACCGAGAAGTTTTCTGAAATATTATGTACATTTAAGTAAAACCAATTCGTACATTTATTTATTTTTAAATTTTATTTATTTATTTATTTATTTATTTATTTATTTATTTATTTATTTATTTATTTATTTATCTCATTTTAATCGCAATTTTTCTTTTCCTGTCATAAAATATTGCCACATGCGCATGTACATTTTTTGCCAGTTTATAAAAATGCAACATAGAGCAAACTTGCATCATTTTAATGCCAAAGCGGACAATTTAAAATACGTTTACGATGGAATTTTAACAAAATAATTGTCTCAATTATCTCCAAGTGGCTGGTTAGCAAGATGAAAGGGCTCGGTGTATTATAACATCCGCATTGCCCCTGTTTGTGGGCTATCAGATTGAGAAATGTATGTTTTGAAGGCCCAAATGGGTTTATACAATCATGACAAAATCGGTCAGTGTGTTAATTACGTGCAGGTCTGTTTTAAGGATAAAAAGCCAAGCCGCTATTCGTTTTGTCGGAACAATAGTAAAACACTAGAATTAATTATTATTATTAATATTTGTTAAAGACTTAAAACGCAATTTGTTTTATAATTTAGAACTGCGTGTTTATATGATGTTACATAATTTTAAGAATTAAAGGTATAATGAAATGCGTTTATATTTCAAGAAACATATCCTATGATTTAACGGATGATTCATTGCCATTGCCAAACAAAACTGCTTTTGCAACATTTTTACTCTGATATATCAACATGTTTTTGGTAAACGACCCGTCGTTCTAAAAAAAATAAAGTAAGGTTTTCTAACCTATTAAAACTAAGGCATTTATTTACAATACTCACATTGCGATTAGCCATTTATCCTTGACGTTGCAGCTTAATTCCCAGCATCATGTTGTTTCAGTGCTGAGCCGTAGGAAGCGGGCGGGAGCGGACCCGCGACTCGTGTACTTCACGGGCAAACCCGGGCCCCCAGGTACAGGATAAATACCATTATTTAGAAAGCCATACTGAGTAGAAGTGCATAATTATAAAGCATCTGTATCACTAATATTATGCTAGTGTAAATTATATACTCAGCTTTCCCCAATATTACCCAACGGAATGCTATATATTGCTATATATTTTTTCTTTCGTTTATGTAAGTAAACAATAAACGCATACATTCTGCAGCCTTCTATATCTCACAGCTTTTGCTGACAGACCAAATTAACCAGGAATCGGAATGTTTCTCTAATAATATGAAAAGATATATTATTATATAAAGCATTTACAATTACTACGTGTCCAAAACATTTGAAAAATACTAGTAAAGCATAACAATGTACCCATCGTTTTTCACACATAAGCACCACAACAAGTTCCATACTATATATACAATATGATATTTCCCAGGTACACCAGGGCGACCAGGGACCCCGGGCCGTGTGGGAGCACGTGGCAGGGCGGGACAGAAGGGCGTGATGGGCGCCCCTGGACTGAGAGGGCCGCCCGGCGGGTACGGACATCCGGGCAGGGTCGGACCGCCAGGTATGTAGGCATATTTAGGTTATAATGTTTTCTGAACATGACTGACTTTGGTTCTCTTTAAAGCAAAGTCAGGTGTGTATTTGTTGGACAAGAACAAGATCGATATCATCATATGCGAATAATTCACTTCATGGTATTTGTACACATGTGGAACTTACAGTTGACTTATAACAGCATCCTTACTTTTTATCAAACTATTTGGATTGTTCATAACATAAATAATTTAACGAAGTTAAATACATGCCTCACATCTTCATGTATATTACTTCAAGGGTTCCTGGGACACGAGGGAGAAAAAGGCGAGAAAGGGTTCTCTGGGTTTGACGGCGCCCCTGGCCTCGTGGGTGACGTTGGGCGGGTGGGGGATGATGGATTCCACGGCTACCGCGGACCCCCGGGGCTACCCGGGCACGTGGGTTTCATCGGCATGCCAGGCCCCACGGGCGAAAAAGGCGAACCGGGATTTCCCGGAGATTTTGGCGAACCAGGTCAATTACTTAGACTTCAAAATGCATCTGAATCAGTATACAAAAACATCCAGTAGATCTTAATTGTATCACAGATGGTTTCTTGTAAAACAAATGCTACAACACTATTACATGTTTATGGATCTTGTGGTCTCAGCTTCGTTTACCCCTTTTTATTAATATTTGTATTGGTTGCATATTTTCCCAGGACCCCAAGGGGAGGTTGGGTTGCCGGGAGATGTGGGCGTGTACGGCGAGCCGGGGGAGCTGGGGGAGCCGGGCGTGGAGGGCCGTCACGGGGAGCGTGGTCGCCGTGGAGCCAAGGGTGAGCGCGGGGAGGTGGGCGACATCGGACCATGGGGTCCTGTCGGCGCCCCGGGCCTCGTGTACGATCCGTATGCGGCCATGTTTCCATCACTTCCGGTCGACATGCTTGGGGACACGGGAATGCACAATTGCTCTGACTATGATGACGGTCTAAGTAACTGTTCGTTTGAAGACGACGACGTAGATCTGGTGCATGGGAAATCAGCAGGAATGCCGATGCAAGCTAAAGTCGGGTTTCCTATGTTTATGCACCCACCACCAGGTGCGCATGTGATGCCGGCGGAACCTCTGCCCCTCATGACGAAGCAATACATGCCGCCTCTCCCTCCTGGTCCATATGCAATGCAATATGGTGACCACAAAAGTGGAGCACATAAGTCAGAAAGTGACGCGTCCCAGAGTAGTGACAGCGGAAGTGACGGTGTATCAGAGAGCAGTGACAGCGAGTCCAGCGATCTTGCGGGGACGTCGGAGAGTAACGACGGGGATTTGGAGACCACGGAAACAGTTACAGAAAATAATGAAGTGGAGATCAATGCGACGGAAGCTTCAATAGATGAACATGAAGAAGATTCAAACGCCACGGACGTTATCGAAGATGAGTTGGCTTTTTACAATGAAACAACCGGCGGTTACGGAGGTGACGTAGTCGACCACACAGAAGCTTGGGAGAGGAGCGAGGAAGAAGCGCCTGCTGATGAGGAGGAGGAAGAAGATGGCAGCGAGCACACGACCTATGGATATCAAGACGTCGTGGTTAGTACGGAAGAGGTTGGACAGTTCAGTATGATAACTGACGTCACTGAGAGTAGCGTTGTCACGTGAAGCGGAAGTGACGTGGGTTGTTAACGTTTAACGTGAATCACGTGACACAAATCATCAACATTATTGTCACATTATTTATTTGCATTGTCACTTGCTTATAATTATGTTTTATTTAATGAAAATGAGTTCACGCACATGTATACATCTACATTTTTAAATTCGCATAAAGCCCAGAGTGAATACATATCCAAGTATATATTATAAGATATCTACATTGTATTAAAAGCTAGACAAAGACGAGGAAAATCAAATTAGAATATCAGAATGTACAATTTGATATTCAGTATAATGTCAACCTATGGGAATAAAGGTAACTAAAACATTAAGTTAAGTTGTTGTTGTTGTTATAGTTGTTATAGTTGTTGTAGTTGTTGTTGTTGTAGTAGTAGTAGTTGTTGTTGTTGTTGTTGTTGTTGTTGTTGTTGTTGTTGTTGTTGTTGTTGTTGTTGTTGTTCAATGTGTAAAACGATATTAGGCTTATATCGCAAAATAAAATAACGCTAGTGTCCCCTTGACTGACCCACCAATGATTTCATACCAACTCTAAAACACATGTCGCGATAATCGCGATATTTCACCACTTCAATTCAATGTGGGGTTATCGTTGTAGCATTGTGGCCCTAAAACTTGACTGTACACCGTAAGATCAGCGGCTTCTGACCATGATCCATTTTTCGCCATAAACAAAATGTACATTTGCTGTATAATAAATCTACTTCATATGATAATGAAATATTTTAATCTCTGATATTTAAAACAAAATCTCCCGAATTCAGTCATATTACACCGTAATTTATTCTCCACAAAGAGAATGTCAGTAGCAAAACCTCTGAAGAAAATAGGAATTACTAATTGTTATTGTAAAAAAACTAATTTGAGTTAAAATTGTCTTTTTCTGATTCACTCTAAACTCTTTAGATCGATAATTGGGTTAACAAAAATATAATAGAGTATAATATGTCATGAAACTACGTTTAGATGGCTAAAACGTTTGCAGTTCGCACACACTCCAGTAATTAAATAAATATTAATTGTATACACATTAGGAACAAAATAATACAAAAGGAGTATTTCACAGAATGAGTTTCTCCAATCACACTATGGTCTTCAGTTACACATACACACGATGACACGCACGCTAGAGGCCCGTCTCGGGACTATATACTCTCATATTGACCACCCGTGCCTGGTTTCTCGCTGGACACAATCGACGTCTTCTTATCCTGAAAACACCACAACATGATGTGATAGTGGTATAAGAGTAATGTCGTCGATGTGATTGGTGTGTTTATAAATACAATTGCAAAAATAGCTTTTTCATTGAAAGTTAAATGAAACCTATAAACGGTTTTAATGTATGTATGTATCATTGGCAAGTTATGGTGATGACAGCGGAATCTTACATTATGTTTTCGGGTGTAAATACATAGTGAAATCACCCTTTTGAATTAAAGAAAATCAGGGCTTTAATTACTAGTATTTTTATAATTTCTTACAACGTCACATGTTTAACAACTTATTTCGAAGATCATTATCATCTCAAAGCTATATTCATAAATATACGAGATGGAATCATCAAAGACGCACCGTGAAGATCCGTGGAATGGCGCACCAAAAATCGTGGTTCGGTATGAGCCGGACGCCGGACTCCTTTTTCACGAACGCCTGATATGCCACGCCAAACACGATATACGCGCCGATCAGACTGAACAGCCTGTAATGCATAATTATATAATGCACATATATATAATATGTATTATTCCGTGCAGTATCGGTAATATATTCCACATGATGAAAGCACCAGCAGTCGGGTTTAATACGACCCTTCTCTTGAGAAGCATTGATAAAAGCGGTATGGCACTAGAACCTCAAACGCACACTTTGTGGGATACATGTAATACGACAATTAAGAAAAATAGTCTGATTTTAAAGTGATTATAGACATAAGGTTAAGTGTTTAAGTGCAAGGTGGAATCAGTTCATAAATAACAAAATCCGATGTACTTTTTTCAAAATAAAATATATAGCTCACACTTTAATTTAATGTTTCGAAGTAAAAAAAGAATTCCCTAGACCTAGACTTTGTACAACCCACAAGTCTTAGGGGAACAACACAAGCTGGCCTATTTAGACCACAAAGCAGTACATTGGTGCTTTAGTCCGGAAGCAGTATACGTACACGATGGCGAAGATGGCTCCCCCGTCGAGGCCGTTATGCTGGACCGGCTGTGCCGGATTGATGTTCGGGGCGTACGCGCATGCCCACTTACTGGCCAACGTCATAGTCTGGAAACACGGAATACTGACGGTGTCAAAGTTGTGTGGAATAGGGCCAATGAGTACATGAACATGTATAGACATTGATTATTATGATTGTAACTTGCAGAAGTTGCAGATTATTTCTGCCAGGTTTTGACTGTTTTGAAAGGGTGGGGATCACCATCCTAATCAAACTGAATTACATAGACATTAAATGAACAAACAAACAGAGCATAGTACCAATATCATATCCTAATTACGTCAGCTCACATGTTTATAAGGCATTAAAAAGATGTGTTTCGGGTTACCACTGGAACTACATTAGGTAGAGCGAATAAAATCTAAAAGACCGCAAAAGTATAGGGTCGCTGTCATTTTCTAGGTATGTTGGGGTTACACGGAACACACATTTTGACCTAACCTATACAATGGTTTAAGCGTGTATATGGATGATACTATTTTCAACGCCCTAAATGAGTGAAACGTTGGCCTATTTAAAATGTTCACGCTTAAAAGCAAACGCAATAAATATATAAATTACAACAAATGTGTGTATATCGTACAACAACTCCTCGCGTACGTACATAAACGATGGTCTCGTTGTTGATGTCCTGCTCCCCATCCACCACGAAGAAGTCGAATATAGACTGGTCCATACACTGCATCATGATGACGGTGCTCCTGGAACATTCATATAGAGACCAGCCTATGTGTGGTCCAAAAACACGATTTTACACGTCACTACACTGGTCGTGATTCAAACTTTCCGCAGTGATTACTTCCCTTGACAGTACATTAGCAATGCGTGACGTAATCGCTGTGAGGAGATTGGTCGTGATTGGTCGTGATTCCGACAATGCATGCAAGAGTACAGTTATGTAAGGGATTCCGGGACGGGGGTAGTTCCGGGACAGCATAACAATTTAATTGCAATATTTCGATAAGTATCATATCCATACCTTGTTTTATATTTTGGTCATTAAAAATAATGTTTCTTTTATAGATTTAACGATTTTAACGATTTCGGGTGATATAGGTAATTTGGTTGCCAACGTTTTTCGAATGTAACAGCCAGAACATTTTACCGTCGCACCGGTAGACAAAAACTCATGGAACAGAAACAACTATTCATTAAACTTTAGCGTATAGGAAATTTCACTTTGTTTTTGGGCATTATGTTTTAATATTCATTATTTTTACAGGTCTAATTCGTATTTTTGCACAACAAGCTTGTTAAACATACATAAATCGTTAAAGTTGAAGGAAGGTCGTGTAAGGAATTCCGGGACACATGTTTTGAAAACAATACTTGAGTTATTTAATTGCATATTTTTATCCAGTTCAAGTGGATTTCAAACTTTCTTTTTCTTTTGGTATCATAAGACAAAACGTGACTTAGTTTTCATGTGTTTTTTATATTTACAAAAATGGTAAAAGAGTGACTTTGTTTGTTGAGTTTCATTAAATATATAAATCTGTTCTTTTAGATTATTAGTGCATTCTTAATACAACAGTGACTTCCTTTACTAATACAAGACAGTGCTTATACGAGTCTCGTTATTTCTACTGTGGTGTTTTAGTTGGAAGAAATTGTGTTAAATAGGGCCAAAGAGTCTGTGTGTTTGTACATTCACAAAAAAGTGGGCTTATAGTTTTATCGTTTTTACACAAGGCACACAACTAGGTAAATGTTATCTAGTACTTAACCAGGAGGGTGTTCGTTGGGAGCATTTCTATTACTATTTTGTACTGTAAATCTCGAAGAGAGTATCTAATGTTGATTGAAATATTGTTTGATACACATGTACTTTTTCCATGCAATTGTATCCGCTTGCAACGTTGTTTTCTTTTGTTATCAAATAAAATTGACAAGAAGTTTTTTAATCTCTTTATTGTAACGGTACTAGTACTTTTCTGTATATTTTATTTCACTTGCCACAACCAATGACAGTCTATCCATTTGAACATATCAAAGAACTAAAACAGTTCATGAACATGTACACAACTAGTTAGACAGTTAAAATTTAATTTGAGAAGTTCCACGACTTTAGTCCGCAAACAGCATTGATGAGATATCACGTGTCCCGGAATACCTTACACTGTCCCGGAACTCCTCTCATCAGTGGGTCATTTTAAATGATCGATACTCAACGGTAAGAATAGCTGTCCACAATTTGAAATCATCAAAATGTAGTCCAGGTATCAGTGCTTTAGAGACAACAGTATTATTTAAATTTCTCTATTGCTTTAAAAAATATATCAGTGATTAAGTTGTTAGTGTCCCGGAATCCCTTACATAATAGTATTATATAAAATCAGAG
>Ga0224511_10003251_pt1 | contig 11566 bp, 5 predicted proteins | sample SF_May12_sed_USG_2_FD_169988 | JGI IMG/M metagenome (GOLD analysis project Ga0224511, IMG submission 169988) | Sediment microbial communities from San Francisco Bay, California, United States - SF_May12_sed_USGS_8_1 | ecosystem: Environmental > Aquatic > Marine > Sediment | place: USA...
ACACACACACCCACACACACACACACACACACACACTCACACACACACCCACACACACACACACACACACACACACACACACACACACACACACACACACACACACACTATTCATGTAAAGCCCTGAATCGGGATAAACTACAGCCATTTATAACACATAGTGGGTGTACAATGCTATATTTGTACTGCTAAAAAATTAACAATTCAGGATGATTATATATGTTTAGTTTCGCTCTTCGGATCCTGAACAAGAACATCATAATAACTCCCTTGACAGGCAGCAGCTGTCATGGTCTATACAGGATTGAGCAGTGACACTTTATTACACCAGTGTAGGCGAAATTACTACTGGCAACTTAATATGAATGAATGTTCCCAGATATGCCTGTCAACTCATTAAAATTTTATCACCAAAGCAGCCTTTAAGTTGCCGCACGTCTAGTCGCTATCCGGGTGCAACTGTGGGGCTTATATCCGTAATTCGGTCCTCTGCAGTAGTGGAATAGCGAGCTAGCTTAGCAAATAGAGTCTTTGGCTTAAGATCATTTTATGCTGGGTTCTATCCCTTCCTCGTCCTATCAGCCTCCCACGAATATGGTCTGCATGTTATGTTAGCTGCTAGTTCGTACACAGAGAGAAAATTCTCCAGTAAAGATGGACTGCTGCAGCAGATCAGTAGCGTTTTCTTGGTTCCCTTATCAATCTGGACCAGCTTGCCCCAGCTACAAACCAATGAGTGCTTCTTCATAGATCAACATGTACACGAGCTTAAATCTACGATCCTGAGATATTGAGCCAAGTGCTTTAGCAACTATAGGTTTTCCTGCTATTGTATAAATGACTGACATATACAGCTATACACTTTTTCCGAGAGATACTTTGGTAAACTGCGGAATAGCTAATATGAAATTCATAGAACAGAACAGAATCAGGCTTTGTTTCTTATCGAGATCCTGGCAGAGATAGCACAATCTATTTTCGGAGATTATGAGCAAACTTGGCCATTTTTTATTTGGTTATCTAGCACACAATAACTAGTCATCAAATCACATTAGAAAAGTAAACTTATACAATACATCTATTCGCGTGCGTACTCGTGCCAGTGATCGAAGTTCACTGATCAACACAGGAAGTGAGGTACAAGGCATGCACAGTGTCTCAACAGGATGTGACAATTGAGTACAAATGATCATTTTAAAAAAGGTCTATGTGCTCCATAGAGAAGGCTACTCTATCTGGGTGGTCCACAGTGAACCCATACAGATGGTCCCTCTATCTGGGTGGTCCACAGTGAACCTATACAGTTGGTCCCTCTATCTGGGTGGTCCACAGTGAACCCATACAGATGGTCCCTCTATCTGGGTGGTACACAGTGAACCCATACAGATGGTCCCTCTATCTGGGTGGTACACAGTGAACCCATACAGATGGTCCCTCTATCTGGGTGGTACACAGTGAACCCATACAGATGGTCCCTCTATCTGGGTGGTCCACAGTGAACCCATACAGATGGTCCCTCTATCTGGGTGGTACACAGTGAACCCATACAGATGGTCCCTCTATCTGGGTGGTACACAGTGAACCCATACAGATGGTCCCTCTATCGGTGGTCCACAGGCACAGTGTGCGCACAGAGAAAGTTTCTGTATGGGTGGTAAATGATATGCCCCATTAGAAGGTTTTTCTATGGGCGATCAATGATGTGCCTCATACAGAAGGTTACTCTATGGGTTGGCCACAATGTGTCCCATATGGCACGGTCTATGGTACAGCCATAAAGAAGGTTACTCTATAGGCAAACCTTCTTTATCTAATGTTGTGATCCAAATCTGACAAGATTGAAATGATAAAGTGGTGCCCAAAGCAGGATGAATCTTAAGATCTGCAGTCACATTCTCTCTCAATGAAACTATACACTTCATTGATGGCATATCATATTTCTGTATCTGTAGATAACGAAACTTGGACCAAAGTTTATGTGCGTCGCTGGTAGTTTCATGGCTGGAGGAGCCTGTTTGCTTTTTGGGTGCGTTACAACAATAGTCATTACACACATTTTTCTCTCGGGATTGTTATGGTGAAGCTGCCGGGTTAGACAGTTGTTTTTCACCAATTACAGCTTAGTATGAAGCCCCATAAATGGGTCAGTACTAATCCTCCACCTCAAAGTAAGGCTTGTTTCGGGTTTAACCTAGGGTTGATGCACGAAGCACATACTCACAACGGGAGCCCGCCATGACCGGAATTTTAACCTAGGTTCTCATGATTGCGAGCCTATAGTGCTGTACCGTTGAGCCATCTTGCCATCTCCATACATTAATGTACACATAGGTTCCCAGTTTGGCTTCCGATACAGATCTTCACTAGGTTCAGATCGCAAGGAGGTTCACCCACCACTAACAATCTATAGATGAGGGAGGCGTACTATGAGCGGGTTATCCTGTAAGCAAAGTGTTGATTTGGTGAAGTTATCCCTGTAAACTATAATGATGTTGTTTTGTCATGCCCTGGACCATCCCAGTTCCTAGGTTGGTCGCACCCACAGGTAGTGGTCACCCTGTAGGTGGACCCAGTAGATAAAGCCGGATGATTCACATTCTAACCCAAGTTCATGCTGTCTATACATGCGATGGCACCCAGACTTGATATTAATCAAATAAATGCATGAGGTTTATACCAACCAACACAAAATTCTCAACCTTGAGATGACCTAAGCTGTAGGCCACTGCTTGGTACACCCTCAATGGATTAAAGATGACCGCGTAATCCAGTGAAATGATTTCGTTGGTCATGAAAAATCATGATGTTTTTTGCAGTCAGTTGGATAAAGGACCGAATGGAGCTCTGTTTGTTGTGATGTGTATCATTATTAGACTGGTAGAAGCTAATGGCGCGGCGATGCAGAATGTGGCAGGATATGCCATCCTCTCACAGACATTTCCCGATCATGTTGGAATTGTAAATGTAAGCTTCCTTTAAACTGAGATTGCTCAATTTTAATTGGAATCAGAAGTTGGACTAGCGCAGGCAACTTACTTGGTTCTCGAAGAATCCATTTTACAGAGTTTATAAAATGGGTTTCACTTCTAATCACTCGCATTACAGACGGAGACAGGAGGGTGTCCATAAAGAGGTGACAAGCCATCGCGTCCATGAGTAAATGAAATTTGGATTATTTCCGGATTTTTTTTAATTTTTGCGTTATCGAGTGAACAATACTTGATACGATTTCGAGCGCATGCGTAAAGCACCCAACTCAACTATTTACTCCTAGTTCTCCTATTGACTTTTCTCAGTTCATCTAGATCATAGCCATATTTAACAGCTGCTCTCCTAACCCTGAGGCTTGCTTTGCTGAAGCAGGAGCAAGGAACTATGTGACAACCTCATACTCACTGATGGAGCCTCGTGTAGCTTTGTTTTCCGCCCAACCTCGATCCAACTAAACGTTCTTGTCACAGACGCCTCCAGAAATTGGTCAAGTACATCCATTTAAAGAAACCCTCAATCATTCTAGTCACCCTAATTATCTAAAGGTCTAGCGCTATAGTTTGAGCAATCAAAAGGGTAAAGCAGTTAAATCCCCCTGAGCCCTTTACTTCAAGAGTTTATTTAATCGCTAATCAAATTATTTTTTTTTAAATAAAAATATCAAAAAGAGCGGCTTATCAAACCAGCACCAACATTCTTAGTCTTTGTTAGCTGGTTCACACTTGAGTTTTACTCTTTGTTAGCTGGTTCAGATTTATGTTTACTCTTTGTTAGCTGGTTCACATTTAAGTTTTTCTTTTACGGGCTATTTTGCGCAATGTCGGTTCTCCACAAAGATTGATCCAGCCTTCACAAGGCTGAGTCACCGCACGTCCCCTCCTCATGGTAACTAACACATTCTCCATTCTCCAATGCAGAGCCTGGCAGAGACTATAGCTGGATTAGGACTGATGCTTGGACCGGTAATCGGAGCACTGCTTTTTGAGGTATGAGGTGATAAATCGAGCACCATGTAGACTGAAGAGTATCAATTTTATAGGGCAATCCATGGACCATCCTGAAAACAAGCCATTGGCCATCTCACTCCACCTCGACAATGACAAGTCATAAAAAACCTGCCTTTGGCTGGAATACCTCATCATGGACTATCCTGAAACCAAGCCATTGGCTTAGTACATGTAAAAGCAAGATGATCTCATCTTATGGAGGGGGATTTTTTATCTAGGAGGTAATGAAAGATGTAAAAGCCAGAGTGTTGCTAATTAGTTGGATAACCCACACAGTAACTGATGACATCATAGTATACTCAGCCATTGATGAATAACTTATCTTTAAAATAAAAGAATCCCGAAGCAGCTGTAAAATTAAAAGATGATTCGCAATAGATCAACCCCAGTGAGATCATAGAAATGTGTCCATATTGAATGTATTATTTTGAAATGCTCTCAATGATTGGTCAGTAATTGACTAGCGATGCTAATGACATCACTACAGGTACAGGTAAAAGGTGCAATCAATCACTCCTTGGCAGTGTGTGACCACATTTTAAGAATAACTGCATAATTAATCACTAGATAGAACTTAAGAGACAAGCTTTTACACTGAAAATGCTTATTCACCAATTAGTTCTTTGGACATTGCAAAGTGTACATGATGCGTTTCACAATTTTGTGTGAAACATTTGAACCACCAAGGGAGAACACATGCCAAAGAGAGGTAACCACCGTGCCTCTTCAGAGGCTAAAGGCCCATACCAGAATAAAACCCCCGCCGGCAGTGAGCCTCGAGCTTGCGATTCATAGATTGCAGATACAAGCGTTTTACCTACTGAGCTATCCTGGCCTATGCTCACCCGCATACTGGTCATTATCTGTTGCAGATTGGCGGCTATGGGCTACCATTCTTTGTGATTGGAGGGATATTTCTCCTCATCACTGCTGTAGCGTTGTTCGTTCAGCCTCATATAGGTAGGTCAAACTAATGACTTTGAAAACTGATGTACTCTAATGCAATGAAATATTTCAAGATAACCCCAATGCTTTGGGGTTATTTTTTATTATTTTTTATGATTAATCAAAATAATAACTTAAACTCTCAATCCGGAGGGAGTTTTAATTCGAAGGATACTGAAACCGGTATCTTGGTATCAATTGACGATGATATTCGTCAAACACTAATTCCACAGGCGAGGTCATTCAGGTTGGTCGTGTTCTTTAAATTGATAGGTTACTGTAAATAAAATTGCAGAATGTAGGCTTTTATGCTGCTCACATATAGCAGAATATTTTAGCATTTACCACGCTTGCTTTCACTCTACCGAGAAAGAGGGGGTGTCATGAAATTCGAACCCTGCGAGACCCTGTTAAATTTTGGAAACTCCTAAATAGATAAATAAGTAAAAAATTTATAGAAACAGACAATTAGCCACAAATGAATAGATGAATTTTAAAGATATTTCTAATAGATATTTTTCTTTCCCCAGATGCAGAGGAGGATGGCTTATCTAACGTTAGTTTGTTAAAGCTGATGCTGAACCCTGGAATAATAATTCTTTATCTACACATGTTTGGCAGCTCGTTAGCGCTGACTTTTCTCGATCCCATTCTGTCACCATGGCTAAAAGACAATGCAAGTATAACCGACCATATTCAATGTTTACTATAACCACCATGAACTAGTACCCCTCACCACCGTTAAGTAACGTTAACTTCGAAAGGGGTGACAAATTGTAAAAATCAGTCATGATAGCTCGGTGGGAGAAAGAATGTATCTTACTGTCTGTTATCTCGTGCCCAACTATTTTCAAGGATTTTTCACTAAATCGGCTGGTCGCACCTTCTCAAGCGTCCTAGCCAGCGTGTCAGAAAATGGCTCAATCTCCCCCTTTATTGCACCGCACAACCTGTGGCCATCGAGGAGAAAGGCCAATGTTCAACCACGGACAGACAGTGCATTGCTGAAGAAAAGTTTTATTTGTTCATCTCAGAAGACAATGGTGCAATGAGGTGCACAGGGCAGAATCGACTTAGAGGGAGATGACTATATTTTGGCAAGATCGGGAATCGATCCCAGGTTTGACGAATTATGAGTCCAGCGCCCTACCACCGGGCTCTTCTGATTTACCAGCGAATACAATATCTTAGCTTGAATCCTGGTGATGTTGTACTCTCGACCTTGTAGAATGTGATCTTTGCTGTCATAGTTAGGCGCCGGATGGGCTGACAAGAGTCGCTGGTGTCAGTGACTCCCTGGTCAAGCCTGCTTCTGATCTTAAGCTTCTTACAGATCTAACTGTATCTGCGGTTCTCCAATGCAGTGTCAACCATACAATGCAGCTGTGTACTTGGTGGCCACTACCACTGAGTCATGCGGCAAGCAGGATGGATTATAATGTCATTGAACTGTTATTTGGTAGTTTTCTCTATCTGTGTTTTGTTACTCGTTGGCCCATTCCCTCTATTTAATAGGCTTTTTGTTGGTGAAACTGATTGGCCTATATTATTTCTCCTTATTTGGTAGTTTTCTCTCACGGTGTCAATGATTGGCTTATTCTTTCTCCTCTGGTCGGGAGTTTATACTTTGCTATCTCCAGCTGTCGGCCACCTCACAGATAAGGTAGGTGTATGTGTACCTACAGAGCCTTTCAGAGCCTGTATAATAGGGCTCTATGTAAGTGCACTGTAACTACCACACCAATTGCCCGGTCATGGTAGAACTGGTGAACCGCAGTTCTGCAGTATGCAGATTGGCTTATTATAGGAGTGGAATGAGAAAGCCACTGTATTGCAGTGGTATGAAAGGCATTAGTTTAGGAAGTGGGATAAAAAGATACCGATCTTGAGATTTTGTCGGATTCAAATTCTCAGAGGTACCTCGAGCGCGCTCCATTGAAGCCAGATTCTGAACCCTCTAAGCGGGTCAGTATCTGAATAAGAGAAAACCAGTGAGATTTTTTTTGTTTTAATCTCTGGGAGAGTTTGCCGTTTTCCTGCTCACAGTAATCTCAAGATACAGGGAGGAAGTCTAACCAGTAAGTACCACACCCTCCAGTCTGCCTGGATTTCCTCCCATCCATCATCTGTCAGGGGTGAATTGGATTGTCCCGCTATATTGAGTCCAGTCTCCTCATTGGCCTACTGGCTTTTGAACGTTGACTGCTGTATGTTGGCCAGTGGGGTAGGCCGATTAACTTTAGTGCTTGCACACTTTATGTTGTATTCAGGACCCTTATCAGCCTGGTGGTTCACGCTGACCGGGTAACAGTGGTATACATAGCTCGCTCAGCCAGAGTGCTTGCACCCTTACAGCCTATATTTAGGCTCTAAGACATTTTAGCTCTGCAGGTTTATGGGCTGAAAGTTGGAAAGCATTGAGCTTGCAATTGTTAGATCCTGGTTTCAACCTCTGATCCCTCTGTGCTCAGCCCGTCGTAGCTCTCCAGAACTGAGCCTGGACTTACAAAGGATCTATAAAACCGAATGGACATGACCCAGTCTATGAAGTGTGCTGAGGGTGGTGGGTTACTGTGATCAAAAACATTATTTATAAATTATTGCCTGAAAAAATGATTGCCTGACCTGGAAATGTGACCTCCGGTGGCATGATAGTGCTCAGAGGTAGATTAATTTGGACTTATCGTAACTACAGCATCAGCATGACTGTTTGTGTTCAGTAGAATGACAGTTCGTGATTGCGGTAATGATTTGTCAATTCAGCTAAGAAGAGACCCCTTGGGCGCCTGGATTTTGTTCATGTTAATCTTGCGCAATAGTGGTCTTTCATTGGCCTATTGTATTGCCACTAGACGATTTTCCGAAAGGGAAATCATCGACGGCTTCGCAAACGAGTAATTGCGGAGTTATCTTCTCTTCTTAAAAAGGTTGAAACGCATACAAATTGGGGTTCTAAAGTTATTTTTTTGGAATTCAGCCAATATCATAGCTCAACTTAGTACCGACAATCGGAGATAAATGTTTTTGCATTCTATTTCCGATAGCCGGTACCGATAGCCGGTACCGATAGCCGGTACCGGCTGAGCTACAATTTCGGCTGAATTCCAAAAAAGTAGCATCAGAACTGAGCAAAACAACCTGAAATCAGAATTAATTGCGATAGAATGTTAGTTTCTTTCAGTTAAAATGGTTTGTTCCAGTCCAGAACCGTAATTTGTACGTGTTCCAGCCCTTCTTAAAGAAGAGAAAATAACTCCGCAACGTCTCGGTCACGAAGCCGGCGATGATTTCTCATCCGGAAAAAAGTCAAGTGTGGCAGTACCACTATTATGATAAGTCATATGTGCTATATAAGAGAGATTTTCCATGTGCACTTTTATAAATTTGCACACACATACGTACACACTTGTCCACACTTGAGCATCCAGCTGTAGATCTTACTGAATAATAAGCGCATGCCTACACAACCACTGATCCGATGCCTTCATAGGATTAAGATCTTTTACAGAAGATTCAGACAATAAACTCACCACAAGAATTACTTTACTCCAGCCGCCACTGTTCAAAGCAAAATGTGGCCAAATCCTGCTCGCTTAAATATAGAAAGCCAACTAACTATTTCATGATAGTAGAGAGATTAAGAGGCGAACGATACACAAAAGCTTTTCGGCCCTCCCATTGACGGGGTAAAATTGCTACAACTAGAAGCCTTATGATGGTCAGGCACACAAAACTAGTTTATAAAAGCTGTTTAACCCACCCTCATCGAATTCGGAGAGTGCCAGCTCTACTCTAAGGGGTAGGGTACTGTAGCTCTAAGAGTACTAACACTATGGGGCACACCATGGGCTATCCTGGAAACAAGCGATCAACCTACAACAAGATGATCTTGTCTTGTCTAATCTTACAGGGCTACACATATTCACTCATGATACCGGGAAGTATTCTCTGTACAGTATCTCTTCTAGTAATGGGACCTTCACCCCTACTTACACCTATTTTTGGAGATAGCAAGTATGTATAAATGCAGTGGTTCTCATCTGGCCCCCCTCACTGGCCTAAGCTGGCATTCCCTGGCCTATTTCAAGCAGCGTTCAGTACGGTTGGCCAGATTACCCACAGCTTCATGGAATTTAAATCGCAGATTTTTGCCTAGAATCGCAGATGTGAAGGGGTCCCGGGCACTTGTCGTATACTCTTTGTAGCTTCCATGATTTACTATAGACTAACATCTCTTTTGGTTTTGAGATCTACCCCAAAACTTCCATTAGGGAATGAGACAGCTTCAAGATCGAAAGATCCTGGGTTCAAGTCCTCGTCATGCTGAGCGCCCACGGTGAAAATGAGCTAGCTCCTCACATAATTTCCCAACTGCTCCAACAAGCCTCAGGTTTAGGAGGTCCATTAAATAGAAGGGCCAAGTGGCTGAGTAGAAAAAATCTGGTGCTTAATTGGGTCATAGAGAATTTGACCCTGACCCTAATCTCAAAGAAAGCAGTTTTCATAATTAGAGGCTATTTTTGTTATAGCTGCCAGTAAGGGATCGGGTAAAGGATGTGGTGCTCGGTCATTATGGGATCTCAGAGTTCAGTCTGCATGAAACCCATTGGCCCAATAACTGACCTATCGATCCTAAAGATAGCAGAAAACAATATCCGGATAATTACATATGGTGACCTCAAATCCTGTTACCGGAACAATCCGTGGTGACTTATTATATCCGTGCCGCGTCCGATTTCCGTAAACCTCACTAGCCAGTAGTGCGTCACCTTTCAGAGAAATTTAATTTGGTTTAAATGACTAGATTCTATGGCAGTAATTATAGAAATCCTACCTCAGACAGACTCGGCGAGTTCTGATCTATCCTGGATACATCCGCGTGCTTAGACACACTCTGACTCATATCCTGTTACGCAGTGCGGCCATTGACCCTTTGTATCATTACTATAGATTTTTATGGTTGTAGACAGTTGTGGGTAGTATTGCTAAGCTGCGTGCTACTCGGAGTATCGAACGCGGCCATGTTTATTCCACCATTTATTGCTGGTCTGAATCTAACTGAGTAAGTATACCAGATGCAAGGTTGCTTCTCAGGGATGAAGCAGTGGCTTAATCGATGGCACACTGGACTCAGGAGTTCAACTCCCCATTAGAGACGGTGGTGTTCTTTCACCTTTGCCAGAGTTCCGATCACAAAGGTAAAATTAATAAAGGTGACTTAAAGCACCCAAGCTGATACCAACCAAATGTTCTGATTGGTTTACACAGCGAATCTAGAATGTTTTCTGAAATCTATAAACGACACAGATATCGGGGAGGATATGATGTAACCAGGATGCTGCGGGTTAGGGTTCCCTGTCAGGACTTGGAATATCGGCCGAGGTGGGAATATGGCGCTATGATTATGATATGCCCACCGAAGGTCACGAGTTCATACACCAGATAAGAGGGACTTAAACAGATTAGTCGATCATATCCTTTCGCTACCCACACAATTCAATCAGAGAAATGGATAGACTGGTTGATGATTTTTTTATGAAATCCGAACCCAATACATCATTCTGATAGGTAAAGTGTAGGGCTAGTTGGGCCTGTTTCAGATTCCAGTTTGGGTGCCATTTTGTTGTCTTGCTCTTGCCAGATTTGGATTCTGACATTAAAAAGAGGAGGCCCTTCCATAAAGTGACCTTCTCTAAGGAGCACAACATTGACCATCCTGGGCCATTCCTAATGATATGGTCCACATAAACTAAAATAGTTTCGTCTCGATTAACTTGTCAAAAATTCTGAACCTGAACACGTGACATAAATGATTTATGCTGCAAAGAACCCGAAAATGAAGATCACAATGAGAGAGTGACTGCAAAGTCTTTCATGCTGTGTGTACATTGTGTCATGGTGTGACAGCATTTTGATGCCAGCACGATGGCGAAGGCTCGATAGGGCGTCAAGTACGCGGTTTCATTGGTCGCGGTCATATGATTTGGGAGAAATCCTTTGTAATTTTCAAAGCTTCATCGTAACCGTGTGACAGCCACCACGAACTGAGAGTTCACTTCGATTCGCATTTCACTGACAGCAAATCCACCATCATGTGACAGGTCTTTATTTCATTTTATATGATAGATATGATTCCTCAATTTTGACAATCACTCAGATGCTGAACTGCTCACAGTGATTGGATCATTTCTCTCATCTCATTCTTTGTGTCAGCACAAATGCACTGATAACTCCACCAGTATTTCCTGTTACAGATTGGCTGGATATGACCTTGACATGGCAGTTTACGGAGCCGTGTCCGGTCTTCTCGCCTCTGCTGGCTCTCTCGGATCATTTGCCGGTCCCGTCCTCTCCGGTTTTCTCACGCAGTCTGTCGGGTTTGAGTGGACACTCACTGCATGTGGTTGCGGCATCCTTGCACTGGTATGTTCTCTGTGAGAGTGTTCTTTTGATTTTTATATTCGACCTGTTCCTCACTATTCCTATAAAAGGTCGCCTTATAATGCATATGCGTGTATGGCTTGTTCATAATGCATAATGCGGGGTGGGGCGGTATGAGATGGTGCGGGATGGGGCAGGGTGGGATGGTGCAGTGTTGGACGGTGCAGTGCATGTGAGACGGT
>Ga0224511_10003252_pt1 | contig 11565 bp, 4 predicted proteins | sample SF_May12_sed_USG_2_FD_169988 | JGI IMG/M metagenome (GOLD analysis project Ga0224511, IMG submission 169988) | Sediment microbial communities from San Francisco Bay, California, United States - SF_May12_sed_USGS_8_1 | ecosystem: Environmental > Aquatic > Marine > Sediment | place: USA...
ACATTGGGGGGGGGCATCAGTTTCCAGCATCTGAGATCAGACTGGGGTTGGAATGTAGCGCGACTATAAAAGCACTTGAAGCCAGTGCCATGTGTTCAGGATGGTCTATGGTTTGTCCCATAAAGTTGTTATTATATTTCATATCACGATATACGAGGGAGAAAGCACAAAGGGACACACAAACTTGGAATCAAACCTGGGTCAGCTGATGCAAAACTGAATGCGATACTCACTACGCCCACACTTTTTCTTTGTCCCAAGACCCTCTTGTCACATTGACCAATCGGTTATCACCAATGGGGAGCTTACCACTTGTTTTGTCTGGGGTAGACTTGGTCGCAGAATCTGATGCAGCAGTAGTTTTATTCGAGTTATCATCACCAGAAGCAGGATTGGTTGAGCGTTTGTCAGGTGTGACACCTCCAGTTGTGAAGGCGTGATCTGCAACAACCTTGGATTCCTTTGCCGTATTCTCAATGCCTTTATCACCCAATGGGTATGCGACAGTAGGTGGCGCTGTAGTTTCGTTAGTGGAAGCATTACCACTCGTGTAGACTGTTTCTGGTTTGATGGACTGTTCTTGAGCTCCATTCTCTATGCCCCTATCACCAAGAACATAGGCAGTTTCCGGTTTTGCAGGCGTTTCTTTGGTCATATTCTCTATGCCCTTATCGCCAAGAACATAGGCAGTCTCTGATTTTACAGGCGTTTCCTTGGCCACATTCTCTATGCCCTTATCTTCAAGAACATAAGCAGTTTCTGGTTGTACCAGCGTTTCCTTGGCCACATTCTCTATGCCCTTATCACCAAGAACATAGGCAGTTTCTGGTTGTACCAGCGTTCCCTTGGCCACATTCTCTATGCCCTTATCACCAAGAACATAGGCAGTCTCTGGTTTTACTGGTTTTTCGTTGGCCACATTTTCTATGCCTTTATCACCAAGAACATAGGCAATTTCTGGTTTTGCAGGCGTTTCTTTGGCCACATTCTCCATGCCCTTATCACCAAGAACAAAGGCAGCGTCCGGTTTTACCGGCGTTTCCTTGGCCACATTTTCTATGCCCTTATCACCAAGAACATGGGCAGTCTCTGGTTTTACTGGTGTTTCGCTGGCCAGATTCTCTATGCCCTTATCACCAAGAACATAGGCAGTCTCTGGTTTTACAGGCGTTTCCTTGGCCACATTCTCTATGCCCTTATCACCAAGAACAAAAACAGTCTCCGGTTTTACAGGCGTTTCCTTGGCCACATTCTCGATGCCCTTATCACCAAGAACATGGGCAGTCTCTGGTTTTACTGGAATTTCGCTGGCCACATTCTCTATGCACTTATCACCAAGAAAATGGGCAGTCTCTGGTTTTACAGACGTTTCCTTGGCCACATTCTCTATGCCCTTATCACCAAGAACATAGGCAGTTTCTGGTTTTACTGGCGTTTCCCTGGCCACATTCTCTATACCCTTATCGCCAAGAACATAGGCAATCTCTGGTTTTACAGGCGTTTCCTTGGCCACATTTTCTATGCCCTTATCACCAAGAACATAGGCAGTTTCTGGTTTTACTGGCGTTTCCCTGGCCACATTCTCTATACCCTTATCGCCAAGAACATAGGCAGTCTCTGGTTTTACAGGCGTTTCCTTGGCCACATTCTCTATGCCCTGATCACCAAGAACATAGGCAGTTTCTGGTTTTACTGGCGTTTCCTTGGCGACATTCTCCATGCCCCTATCACCGAGAACATGGGCAGTCTCTGGCTTTACAGACGTTTCCTTGGCCACATTCTCTATACCCTTATCACCAAGAACATAGGCCGCTTCTGGCTTTACTGGGGTTTTCTTGGCCATATTCTCTATACCCTTATCGCCAAGAATATGGGCAGTCTCTGGGTTTACAGGCAGTTCGTTGGCTGTATTCTTTATATCCTTATCACCAAGAACATAGGCAGTTTCAGGTTTTGCTGTCGTTTCCATGGCTACATTCTCGAGACCTGCGTCACCAAGAACATAGGAAGTCTTTGGTTGAATGATTCTTTCTTTCACAATTACCTGAGGTTCTATGGGCACCAGTTTGGCAGGCTTCTTTCCCTGAAAAATATTTGCCAACTTATAATAATCGGTTTTCAGTCATACTGAACCTCACCGTTCTCATGCAAAAGGTATCATATAAGGATAGGCAGGATTCCTGGTTGATGAAACCAAAATCTTTTATTAAGCAGCCCAAAATCTAGAACCAGAGAAAATCATTATTTTGTTATTTGAGTGATAGAGTCCAAATTGTTGATCATTTTGGAAGGATGCAAAGCTGATACGCTCTTAGCTGTCATAGATCGATTCGCTATCCTACACAGAAAAATCATTCCGGGTTATCATTGTGGTCATCGAGTCATCAGAACCTATGTCAAGCCAAACGGTACCAATTTAGTACTTGTATGAAAGCAGGAGGGTGGTAAGAAAAATTTGAAAGAAGAATATGGCATCCTACCATGAAAATCGTCTGCACACATTGTTTAATATCTGTGGCCGCATAGTTATCTCCTTCGGTAAACTCGACGAGCAATTTATCCAGTATTTCTCGAGTCTGAAAGCACAAACAGACGACTCTTCCAGGTTGCATGCAGATCATCAGATTTCTCATACAGTTCACTCAGCGATACACCTAAATTGTCTGGCTAATGCTCGATTTCTAAATGTGGCTGTTTATCGGCTAAACACCGCATGGTCAACCGACGATTATCCCTATGTCGACTAAAAAAGTTTATATGAAACTTTTCGGGTGACGGTCAGCGAGACATGGGATATTTGAGAAGACCTCAACGAACTACTGGATGTTCGTGTAATTAAAAAGCAGGGTCACTGTGATTTCCGAGCAATTGAAACGCGGAAACTAGTGACAAATATGGGATAGAAGTCTGTGTCAATCAAAGATCAACCCATATGGAGTCATACATTTCCAATCGGTCGCATATTCGCGTAGGGATTTCGTCAGTCAAGTGACCACATAAATCAAGCACACAAAAAAGCTAATCCCATGGTACTTTTCAGACCGTCGACGCACCAGAATTGGCCTCGAGATAGGAAATTAACACAGAGCTGTTGGTGTTTGCATTGATTTTTCAGCTTAGGCGCAGATGTTTGACAAATGCGTTTGCATGTGTATACTAGGCTTGTAGTTACACAAGTCTGAATAGAGAAACTGTGCAACAAAAATATAGAAATAGGGTTTCAGAACGCAGTTTTTCACCTCTGTCAACGAGTGTTAGTGCCATTATTGCACAATTGTAGAGGCCCGAATGCAACGGCTTCTATTTGGGGCTAGGGAACACCGGCAAAGCACTTCTTATAATTTAAGTTTTCTCCAATCTTGTGTTCAAATTTAAATTCCACTCGATGTTTTAAGGGGTGAAGATCACTAGCTTACTAAGTTTTAGTAATTAGATCCCATTTTATTTCTATTTGGGCCATTTGGGCCATAGTTATTCGAGTGACCAATATTCGGTTTGTGGAAAAAGACCACTCGCTATCGCTGCAACGAATGCGGAGTTGCCTCCCTTTAAGAATGGGGAACACAACTCCGAAAGTGCGTCGACAATCGACCGTCTCCTTACCTCTTTAACCAGATAATTTGTATGAGATATAATTTACCCTTCTTTTGATTTTGGTAATCGTCTCCTCCAGCTCTTGTACCTGCTCTTCATAATTCTCTTTCATCGCCTTAGTGTAATCCCTCAATTTCTCAAACTGCAATCAGAATGCAAAATCTGCCAATTCATGTTATAGAGTGCAGTAACCCCTTCAAGCTCAGTGCATCAGTTTTAATAGATATACCTGCTCAAGCGGTTGCTTAGTGGACAGCAGTTTATAATCAGGGATCCCCGGTTCAATTCCTGACTTGGGCATCACTTTGTGTTTCACCCTCATCAGATTCGGATCGGGACGTAAATGAAAGAAGCCCACTCACGGAGCTGACTTCTGAATTCTTTGCAGGGCATGCAGTTGCAAAGCAGAAAGTTCAGTAAAGACGCACTTCAGGAAACGCTGAGTCAAAAACTCAGTTTTCCACACCCACCAGAATACGGAAGAGAAGGAAGCAATACCTTTTGTTTCCATATATCCATTTCATCCAGCTCCTCATTAGCTGCTTGCAGTTCTTCCATTTTCTCCTCGTATGCCTCTTTTATCTGTACCATCTATAATAAATTGAGTTATTCATCACACACTATAATATCAGTCACAGGTATTTCAGGCAAAATCTCATTACGTAGCTTCATGAAGGGCGCTCCTTCTGGAAGGCAGACTGTTTGTTTTGCACAGAATGGATCAGAGAGCTGAGTAGTTCACTTCCAGCGGTTCCCCCTCCCCCGGCCAATATATTAAAGGGTGTATCAGATACAGCACATACTATCTGTCTGCTGTTGCAATTATGTCATTACTGTCATTTGACAGTTTACGGAACTGGAAGCGACTCCCTACGAAATTGGAATAATCAGCAGTTGATCTCTGGTGGTAATATGTATTTTTTTTTCTTATATTCTACATTAGCATTCCAGGCTGTACGCAGTCATGGATTTTGGTTTCAGGCTAACAGGATTTAGATAGGAGCTCTGGAATCAAATAATATTGGACATCCTTCCTGTCACCACCATAAAACTCCCTGAGATTAGACCCCACGAGGCCCTGCACACTCCGTCACATCTGCTCACTGTTGGTAAAAAATATGTGTATCAATCACGCGCACACAAAGTTTCTCCCTATGACTGTGAGTGTGTACCTTTTCTCTGTATTTTAGAAGCTGAGTGGTAACCATCTCTTTCTCATCCCGGAGTTCAGTCAGCTTTCTCTCACTCTCCTGGCGCTCAGCAGCGACAGCGGCAGCCATTTTGGTCTTCCACTTACTGTTGAGTTCAGCTTCGAGCTGACTGATCTACAGATGGGGCGTTAGATAACCTCCTGAAGACAGCTGCCAATATTAATGGGCCTGACTGTTTCGCACACACATGGGGTGCATAGAGGCATATCAATATCTACACCCAGCAACCACTTCTTCTGTTCAAACATACCAAACCATCAGTCTACCTAATCCAGGATCACTAATCACAGACCCACTGCCTACTACCCACTCAGTCTTGTAGCACGTTACTTCACCCTGAATCAGCAAATATGCCGATGGAGTGAATTTGATCCTGGCATTTATCTAGCTTGCTGTTCAGCTTCACTCAAATCTGCACCATTGCCTTCCAAGATGGACGGACCGACATGGATGAATGGATGGAGATAGATGTCATTCGCCTTTACCTACCTTGAGGCTGGAGTCAGAGTGATGCTGCTTTTGGAATCGCTCTCTGATACTCACTAGCTCCTCCTGGTGTGAATGCTTAAGTTCATCGATCTCTGCCTCAATGCGCTGTCTCTCCTCCGCCGCTTTGGCTTTCCTCTCTGTCAGCGCCTGAATAAAACATAGTCAAGCTAGGCAACTAGGGACTAGGCAAGTTTATTTCTGAAACCCTAGAGTGTCATATACTGATTTAATCTCTAGAAACCAAGAGAAGAAGCCTTTAGGGTTTCAATAAGGGATTTCAGGCTTCGTGATCAAGGATAATGAAATGCATGCAATGTCAACTCTTTCTACTGATTGCATCTGAAGCCTCTCATCCTTGGCTTGTGGGTGATTCAAGCACCACAGCAAAAATGAAAACCTTTCAAGCCTAAGTCATCAGAGTCTGTTAGAAATCATACTGTACATGACAGATAATAATCAAAACGAATACATGTGAATATATACATTTATGGCCTATGGGAACGTGGAACTTTGCCAATATTTGCACTAACCTACTTACTCCAAGTTAAATCAATGAACTAAGATAGTGGCTAGTCAACCATTACAAATCCCTGTGCGCTAGTACAAACTCCACGCAATAACCTATTTACTATCATTCAGGTTATGTAAAGTTTATCAATATAAGTGATTGCGATGTGTTGAACTAAAATATCATTCCTGTGCACCTACAAGATTGCAATGCACTAACAATTGCAAGGTCCGTGTTGTAAAACCATCTGACCAGTGCCTGATGATGCCTGGTATCATGAACGTAGGGCTGTGGCAATGATGCAGACCCTTGTATATCATATTAGAGAAGAACTAATTAAGGTCAAATTCACCCCAGTACTACCTGTAATCCCCTATACACAATGGTGAAACATTCACAATACCGTTCTTTGAGCTTTTATTCTATTTACTAACAGAATTCACCCGCAGGTATGGGTCATCGTGTCAGTCAAATAAGATAGCCATGTGCCCTTATAATACTATGAAAAGAAAGAAAAAGACATTTTTCTAGGCTGAGATGCATAGTACAGAATAATTAGGATACAGCTGTGTAGTGTTATACCTTGTTGAGGGCAGTGTTATTATCCCTGATCTCGCTAATATCCTCATCTAACTGAGTTAGTTTTATTTCTCCTTCCCGTCTTCGTTGCCGTTCCGTTTTCAGGGACTCCGTCAGCGATTTAATCTGCTCCTCCAACTCTACAATCCGAGTTAGTTCACTACGAGGCTGCGATCGTATCATGGCTCAGCCCACTTAACTTCTATTAAATGTACCCGTTGGGCTGTCGTGGGCGGATAGGAGCATGTGTATTGGCAAGGCAACACAGTAATTATACCAAAATTGGCATGGTTACATGGTGATGGCCAGTGATACAACAGGCATGCAAAACTGAAACAGCAATTCAAAAAGATGCATACAGTACCTGACAGCGGTCAAATCACTGTGAATAGCGCATTGTGTAGTGTTTCACTGTCTGCGTGAGAGACAACTGGTTGGTATTGCTATGTAATTCAGCTGGATTTAACACACTGGGTAAACGCAGAACCTACCGTATTTGAGCACCCTTGAACATAGTATGCATAATAAGTCAGATTACATTGTTGACTCAATACTAGTTGCAGGGATAATCATATAGAAAACCAGTCAGCCTGATATTCTATTGTGCTGTATGTAAGAATATCGAAGCCACAATATGAGTAAGCTGAAAGAATCAACAATCTGATTGGATAAAACGAGATCTATGTATAGAGAACTTAGTGTTAGTTTCCTGATGGTGTGATTTCACATTGTGTAGTTCCAGGTTAGACATATCAATGAATATGATAGGCATGGCCATGAACTTACATGGGCAAAAAACCCCCTCCCAATCCCAAAGTTTCCTTTAGGGGAATTTTGATGACAAACCATAATAAAGGACCAGGATCGCACCACAAGTTTTCGACATGTGCTGTGCGAACAACATGGCTAGGTTGACCAATGCTCAAACACGCAGAACTGTTCATTCCCTGTGAAGCTATGTGGGTGCCCTTGTAAAGAGCAGTTGGCCACGGGCATGGTCAAATTGAACCATGTGAACCATGATCTAGGTTCACTAGAAGCAGTCTAAACCTAAGCCTCTACACAGGTTTACAGGCGCTAAACCTAAGCCTCTACACAGGTTTACAGGCGCTAAACCTAAGCCTCTACACAGGTTTACAGGCGCTATAGCTCAGTGTAAAGATCCGAGTGTTGATGCTGTCTTGCCATTGCATGTAAACTGCAAGGTTGCTGCTCTAATAAAAACTCGACATGAAGGGAGTCATGGGCACAATCTGGAACACCGTTTTTACAAACAAAAGGTAGACTGACCTATCAGCCTAGCTCTAGCAGCTTCTATTTGCTCAGCTTCTTTAGCACTGGAAGAAGAAAAGGTGTGCACTTGCGTTCGTAACTCGTGCTCTTTTTTCTTGAGTTCGGTCACGGACAGTTGAGCCTCTGAAAGCTGTGACATCACTCTACTCAGCTCATTTGCCATATCCACCTAAAAACCAGAAGGGGTGGTCTCAATTGCGGCTTAAACCTAACGGTGGTAAGTTAAATGAAAAATATGTAGGTTACAGATGCTTCCCTCTCCAGTAACACCTTCCTTTTACCTACATGACAGAACAACTGAAAGGAGTAGTGCACAAGTTGACTTACGGGGTCGTGTTGACTCAGAGTTTCCCTGGGGAGAGGATTTTTAACTTTCCGACTCCATGGGTGACTCTCGTTTATTTAACAATGAGATGTGAAGCCGATGAAGCGGCGTGTGCCCGGCAATCAAACCAGGGATCCCTCGTCTAATGCGTAATCCAATGCACCATCGCTACCCCAAGCGACATCTAGCAGTTGTTCAGTTATAAAAAATGCTAAAGCACCCGTCTTCTTTCTAGACATATTATATGTCCAGACATATAACTATCTATAGAGTCCTAAAATTCTACCTTTTCTTGTTCGAGTTGGAGGATTTTTGTTTGTGATTGGGATGATGTGTTTTTGTAGGCGTCATTCCGCCGCTCTAGCATTTGATTGCTCTCCTCTAGATGCCTGTAATGGTCGACTGAACATTCACACTAGCCAGCAGTGTCATCCATGAGGTCATCATAATGTGAAGCATTTACGGAATTTATACTTTGTGTAGTTTCACCTCATCGCCTCCGGAAGACAGAATTTAGGCGGGTGATTTCACCAACATGTCGAAGCTATTTTATCGGAAACGACAGATTTGTTTGGAAGATATTTACTCAGTAAATCCTGGTGTTCTATGAAGCTGTCTGGGAATGGAGTGTAACACAGAGAAAATATTTAGGTAAAGAAACACAGCGCACTTACTTTTGACTTTGTTGCAGGAGTTCACCTATCTTAGTATTTTGGTATTCAATCTTGCTAGCTTTCTCTGCCACTTCAGCTTTCAGGTTCTCATTCTCATGAACTATCCTAGTGATATTCTCCAGTAATATCCTAGTCTCCATGTTTGGGACATTTTTACCAGAGTTGGTTTGATCCAGCTACGGAATGGCGGTATTGTCACAAATGAAACCATGGAGATGAATGTAATGATGTGTGGTTTGCTCCCCTCCCCCGCTACTAGGCTGACAAACATATGCCTATAATTATCTATCATTATTGTGTCTATAAAATACTATTTCAGAGTTGTCCTTCCTTTGAGATAAAGGCCGTTTATAATAGAATGAAAGAAAGTTCTCAAAACAAATCATATTTGGTGAAGGCATTTGAGTGGTTGCGGAAAACGCCCCTCGATATGATGGCACTGACGCTCGTTTCAATTTCGTATGATGATGCTGGACATGCTTTCTTTCTTCGAGTTCATCCAGATAGGTATCTTACAGTTTGTCAGCAATCACAAATGCTATGACTTTCAAATCGATACAAAAAGCACATCATTTTCGGTGAGCCAATAACTAGCCCATTGCAGTGGGTCATGTACATTACGCAAGTGGAAATATAATAACTCCGGCAGAAAACAAAGGAACACAACTCCTCAACATCTCTGAAGAGACACTTGAGAGGAGCTGCCAAGTTGTCCCAATTCACAAATCCTTCGTCAGGACTTGATGAACTGATGATCGCCGAGGTTATGGGACTAAAAGCCTACTCATTTATCAATACCTCACCTGTAATAGCGTGCTACAGTTCGGTCGGGTTATTGAATAAATCAAAGGTATAAATCTACCAGTCGTTTTACCTTGTCAAGCACCGTGTCCAGTTTCTTGGAAATTCTCTCATAGCTGAGCTCGGCATTTGGGTCCAATGGTTGCAGCGAAGATTGTGGTCGTGGGAGAGCAACTCCAATTCCTACAACACAAACCTACAATTTAAAATATGAGCCAAGCGGTTATGAAGAGAGAAACCAAAACTCCAAAATTGTTTAAGCCTGGTATAATGAGGAAGCCAGACTATAACACCACAAGCGGCTTCTTTCGTACTGCATAGTAATTTCACCAATGGCACTTATTTTTTCATTTTCATTTGTTTTTCATTTTTTTTACTCCGGCACTTGGCCATCCTACTGCTTGTTGGGGTGGTAAGAGCTAGGAATTACAGTATGTGAGAAACTTCTTCGCACAGTGGCCACCCAGCACGACTAGGATTTGAACCCAGTATCTTTCGATAATGAGCCAAGCGCTCTACCCATTTAACTATCCCAGCTTTTGATAATCATTTATGGTATAATCAGTTGTAACTTAATTTTTAGAAGCCTAAAAGATGGACAGCAATAAGAATGTTTGATAGAGTTAAACTGTGTACTAATATATACCAGCATTCATCTGTGTGAGATATGGGGACTGGGAAGGCAGCTGCTGGGCAAATTGTTGTTGTTGCAGCCTTAGCTGTTGTTGTAGTAATAGTTGTTGCTGTTGTTGTTGCTGCTGTAGTTGGAGAGTTCGCATTGTGGCAGTTTCCTGTAGGAATTCCTGCTGCTGTAGCATAGCCATACTGCTAATGCTGCCAGTTAAACTCGCATGACTGGGAGTAGGGGAGGGTGTTGACATGTGACTGATAGGCTGCAATACAACATTTTTCTGTTGAGCTAGATCACGAGGCAAACTTAAAAAACATGAATAAAACTACCAAAATACATTCTATCTAAAACTGCACGCCTAGACAAGTATAAGGATAGTTGAAGTTGACTATACACTAATTCCACGCTTCCACTGAGTCAGCGTAATGCATGTTACTAGAAGACTGAACGAGTGGTCCTGGCATCACCATCACTAAAATAATACATGATCCAGATCCGGGTCTCAGGAACCATTTTGAGAATATACTCTATTCAGGTCCATATAGAACTATCTGAGGGAAAAGTTTCATTCATGCGTATTAATTACTACAAAAGAGGTCACTAGTGTATCCCTTTTGGTTTGTGAAACTGCGTATTCTTGATTTTTAGCATTAATGCGGTGAAGCGATAGTTTAGTGGACAGCATCCTGGGCCTTGGACCAGGGGTCCCGGGTTCGATTTCCAGTGTGGGCAAAAACTTTGTATTTCACAACACCCTCGTCGGTTTTGGATCCTGCTGTTAAATAATGGAGGCCCTCTCATAAAGTTACTGTCTCAAAGGAGTAAGCTGGTTTAAACAGAAAGTCTCCTATGTACCCTGAATATGCTACATCAAAGGCTCAGTAGGCAGATTTCTGCAACCCCCACTCCACCGGTCATGATACTAAAGAAGATCAAGATGTTTTCCAGCAAATCACAGCATTTTAGGTTCCTTGCTTCATAATAAACTAAACTAAAAGACCCCAAGGTCGGCATGGGGAGTCATGATTGTCTGCCATGTAACTACACCTACCTGGAATGCATGTGTTGGGGCAGGCCGCTGTGGTGTGGTCTGCTGTGATAAAGGGAGAGGCTGTGTACTGGTTGGATGGCCTTCAGGGTCATCAGGGACACCTATAATGTAGTTTTTTCAATTATTAAACAATATGAGATATATGTGTAGCTCTTTACCTTTTGTGTATTCGAGTCAAGCATGAAACACCCGTCCCACGCAATCTACATTAAAAAGTCGAAAAATAGCTGTAATTGAAAGATTGTGCCTATTCCAATTCCATATGATATCACGAAGTCCTGGAGAATACGGAATTGGAATTTTTGTACAACAGATACATGCATATATACATTTGCACCTATGTCGCTGTCTTTTTTTTATAGAGAATACTTACTGGGCTGGGTAAAGGCAGGCATTGGTAGCATAGAGG
>Ga0224511_10003253_pt1 | contig 11565 bp, 6 predicted proteins | sample SF_May12_sed_USG_2_FD_169988 | JGI IMG/M metagenome (GOLD analysis project Ga0224511, IMG submission 169988) | Sediment microbial communities from San Francisco Bay, California, United States - SF_May12_sed_USGS_8_1 | ecosystem: Environmental > Aquatic > Marine > Sediment | place: USA...
AAATATAAAGTTTTTCGAACACGCATTTTAGAAAGATTGCAAAACTGACGGACTTTAACTTTAATAAAGTTGAAGTTAACGTCGTCAGTAAACTATGAGTTTGCGAAACTCGACATGAAGGTACGTCGTTATTCAGGCATAACATTCGTATGCAAATCTCGTTGCATTCAAATGAAATAAAGTTTACATATTTTATATTTAACTTCTCTAGGAACATCACATATTTAAGATAACGAATCTGTATTAAAATATAATACGTGTACCTATACTTAAAATAAACAGCATATACGATTAAGTATTAATTTAATGTTAATAAACTAAAAAATATACTGTCAAGCAGAGCCATTAACAAACATTTAAAAGGTGGTGCAAAATCGACGAAGCATTGCTGACTCTGTTTAAGTGAGTTTCGTGTCCACACATATGTTATAACTGTGGTAATTGGCATGATTCAATGTATATTATTAACCCAAGCACAATAAACATTGAGGTAATCGAATAGTGGAATTGTATCGCCCGCAAGCATCCTATACAAAATACGGGATAGCTAAGCAGTATTCCTACTGACGATTTTTAATCGTTCCCGGCCTTAAAACAATACCGTTTGGTTTTAGGATTCAAAAGGAGGAGTATTCAAGAAAACTGGTACATGTATCAAATCTATCGCCGGACAGAATAATACATCGTCAACGCCACAGACCAAAGGAAAATGTAACAACACAGGTAACTTTGTCGCGTTTGTTGTCGTTGTCGTCTATGGGTAAAGCAAAATACAGTAGATAGTGTACCGTAACTTTTATATTCAAACAGCCATTACAGCCGCAATCTTTCATAGTAAATGTGAACAATTGTAATACATTTCACAAAATAATTCTGAACTATTCATTATACAATCTAGCTAGTAAACAAGCTGACGTCCAACAATCTACACAAAATAAAAATGAAGAGCCACGCAAAACTGTTGCCGGTTAAGGAGCATATTGTTAGGTCAAACAACCATCAAATATATTTGATAGTAAGGCATACATTCCAGCTTTCGTTAAAAGTGAAACAGTGTCTGGTGGTCAGCAGAACACGACTAAGAACAAGTCGGAAACACACATTGCAGAAACACATCCAAGTCTTACCATAAACTTTCACTATGAGCAATACATGCATGCAGAAGCAAAACGCAACGATGTCATAAAACCAACACAAGCCAATGACGTTAAAACAAAGCACGATGATAGCCAATTAGAACATGTGAACGACAGTCAACCGAATATGAAAGTCAATGATTCTGATGTAAGTGTTTTATTTGCAATGTGTTTGAAATTAGTTGGATGAACACGTGTGAAAAAATTAAGTTATCGATAAAGTATATATGATAGATTTCCAAACTGACTGATTAAAGCATCAATAAACTTGAAGTCAACGTCGAAAGTAAATTGTGAGTTTTAAAACACGACCTGATCGTGAGCGATAATTCAGGCACAACTTTCGTATGTATATCTCGTTGCATGCAAACGTTAGAAAGCTTAATATTTTAACTAAGCTTTATACATCGCATATTTAAGATTATAACATATGGAGGTAATCTTATAGTCAACTTTGGTTAAAACCTTAGATTAGGTCCTACTTTATAACCTTTTTGCTTAAGACAAACTATTGATGTTTTACTTATAAAACTCTACATTGTAAGATTACCTCCGTTGGTGCATGGAGTTTTAGGCACCAACTTGCCCCAAGCCTTTGTGCTACATTGTAACAGTGCGCTTTGCTTAATTTTGGTGTAGGAAACATATACCTTTATATAAATATTAAATACATCTAGGGTAAAAACTTGTTGGTTTCAGCACTGACACACGCTTCTTTATCTTCCTCCGTTGTTTTGCGTACAAATACAGTACTTTGATTTTCTCCGTGTCTGACTTAACAACCTAAGCCATGATTCCAAATGACCAAATTGACCAAATGACGAGCCGCTTCGAAAGCCCGAAATCATCGACGGTTTTCCGCGTTCGTGTTCGTGCTCTATTTAAATGGCAAAACAACTCAAAAGTCGCGTCCGTGTTCGAGCTCGCGTTCGTATAAACGAACCTTGACCCTACAACATCGGGATGGATTATCCCATCCATATGAAGACCAAATGAACCATACTTATCAGATGAAATGACTTCCTGGTGCATAAACATATTAAAACAATGTTAACTTTATAAATGCAATCAGATTTAAAACCGTCAGGTTAATGCACGTGCTTTCAGTAAGAGTATTTTACGTATTTTAGGTAAAAAGGTTGCCATTGCTGAAACAGACACGCACCAACGAGGGGAACTAAGACGGCCGACGGGGGAAGAGGTCAAAGAGAACGTTGATCAAAATAAAGATGTATGTATTGTGAATTATTCGTTTAAACATGCATATGCAGTATTTGCCATTCTTTTCAAAATCAACAGGTAAACGTTTCGTGATAATGTTATGCAGTTATGCGTTTGTCTTTGTCAAATCTAGTGATATTTTTATAGTGTATTGTTGATGAATTGGTAAGTCAGTATGTCGGTCATTTTTGAAGTAAGCTTAACGTTAAGTCATCAAGTAAAGAAGTTATACCGCAGGCCATGTTCGGTATGTTCTTTTTTCCCGCCTGTGTCTGGAAAGATTGTCAGATTAATATTCGGCAGTATCACATAATGTGTGATTCCTAAAACCCAGTTTCCTAAATCTGAGCTAATCGTTTTGTTTAAATGAAGATAAGTAAACCGAAGGAAAGTGTTTTTAATGTTCTAGGTAAATAAATACACATGTACATCACGTCTTTAACGTCAATTTAAATATTCCCAACAAGGAAAGTGTTAGTCAACCAGTTCCTTAAATTTCATCACATCAGTTTAATGTCACTTATTAAAACATTTTTCTCCTGTTAATATTTTGACAATGCAAAAGGGACCAATAAAAATACTATTATATACCGATATATTCAAGAATGCTTTCTTTCCTATACAAAAGTGGCTTTTTGTGCATCGTTTGAACTTGCTGCCTAAACACGGCTAAATACGCTCTAGAATGCATAGATCTATTGCTGGCCATAATCTCTATATTATGTTTATCTTTACCATCGACAAAAGCAATATTTCACCACAATGAATTGCTTCATGTAACAATATAACACATGGCAATGTTTGTTGTTAAATCTATTCATATTTAAAATAATGGTCAGGTTCATGGATATCAATAAACGAGTGTCGTTTAATTATAAATTATATGCTTTAAACCGTTTCAGAAAATGAATGATTATATATTCTAAGTTACAATGACTTGGATGGATTATCATTTGACCTTTTATTGTGTGTATATTTCAGGAAAAACTGGCAAAACGATTTCTGATTGTCTTGAAAGAGATGTTTTTTAAACATATTGAGGCAACAGATGTAGATGAATGTATTAGAGAATTTAGCTGGTATGAAGGGCTTACGACGCAGGAAATCGAAAACCGCTTAGATGTCAGTGGCAACAAAAGGTAAGACAGGATTGCAGTTTTACCCAAAGCAACAATATGCTTGCACAAAACAGATATAATCAAGTATGTGTGTATGTATGTATTAGATTCAGTATAACTGTGTTTCATAATCATCAGTGTATGTACACTTTAAAACCATACAATATCAACAATGCACAGTTTCGCACAACTTCAGTATCCTCCTATGTATATTTTTTGGTCGTGTGATAAAGTGTATCACGCACAGGAAGTACGCTTTCTTTTGCATGTACTAGGTCAGATTTTCACTTTACAATTATATTATCCCTAATCTACTATGATAACATTGATCATGTACTGTTCTAAATGATCTTGCTTGGCAGTTGGGAAACTATCGAGTGCCATGTGTTTTAAAGTCTCATAAAAACCTATAACGAAAAATTAAATAGTGGGCGTTTAAATGTTTTGTCTAAAAATGAAGTAAAGTCTACAATCCAAAACGCTACACCACCACTACCACAACAACAACAACAACAACAACAACAACAACAACAACATCAATACACAACAACAACAACAACAACAACAACGACAACATGTCATCATTTACAAACCACTGTTTCAGCAAACCATATTGCACCAGACTAGATGAAGAGACTTGCCTATTTAAACGTGTATCGTGGTATTTGATCGGTCGAGAAGACCTCAAGATTAGATTGAGAGTGGCAGCGGCACGCTATGCCATAAACCACATGCCAAACTTTATGAGCCAGGTTTGTTGAAGTGTTTTGTAACCTTTATACTAAACAAGTAAAGATAAAATAGACCTAACACAATATCATTTTTACAGCGTGGTTGATTAAGCATGTCAAATTGGCGTAAGCATCTTCTTTATAAAAATGACATGTGTTGCTTTTGTAGGTGATTACAAATTGATCAACAGTTGAGTTTTTTATCAGAACTCATTGACAAGTATTTAATTCTAACTCTGCCATGTCTGCAATTATTTCTTTGAACATCTTTTTCAGTTTTTTATTGTTAAAGATTGATACTTCTGAAGTCTTAATATATTTCAGAGCTTTAATTTGCCTATTACAAATATAAACGGTATGTTTATAAAATATATTGCCAAACGTTTCTGGACAAATGTGATAATTGTAACATTTTAGTCTAAATAGTTGGTTTTGCACGCAAAAGAGGCAAACACATTTTTGAGCAAGTTAATGTTTGATAAATCATAATTGGGTGCACATCACGTCCCGTCAATATATCTTCATAGAGTGACACATCTCATTTACAGAGTCTAATGCACAAATATCAAAACTCTACACTTCAGTTTTGAAATGCCTCTTTTAACCACTTGAACTTAAAAATTAAAATCATTTTGAATCATCAAGTTCTACACCGTATGCCTCTGTTTGTGGACATAAACTATTTTCATGTTTAACAAGGCGTTGTTGTCTGCCTTCGTCAAAAAATGTGTCCATTTTCCTGCAGTTTCGGCGAATCACCGGAAGTATTACAAAGGAAGCTATGGAAGATCTTAAAGTCGGTTGTGGGCTCAACAGTTTGTCTGATGGAGACCCAGAGGAACAGTTTAAGTCAATTCTATTTTCGTTGGTGATGAATACAATGAATTTTAATCAAGACAGTTGTAAGTACTTTGCCGTTTTGTTATTTACAGATCTGTGTAGAAAAAGCAACAAGGATTAGTGTTCATTTTTTAAATGTTATTCAAGTATTATTGAGACTACTAGAATCTATAAGTATAACTAATATAAAAAATCTTTGCGTTATAATTATATTCTGCAGGTAAGAGACTTACATTTGATCCAATTCGTCCTTGCTTCGAATTGAATGTCAGAAATGAAAAGTTTTAAGTCTTAATATATATGGATTATAAAGCATTTGAAGCGGGATAATCGCAAGCGTTTTTTTTTGGGGGGGGGGTTGAATTTGTTAATTTTTCATTCATTTTCAATGAGAAGAGACCATGCGAAAAAAACACACAACATTCCACGGATGGATTGGCAAGCTTTTGATTCTTCATCCTGAAAGCAATAATATTATACATGTAACTTAAATAGATCTACTACTGTTAATAATATTTCAATCGAATCTTATTATAATTTGGATGCTATTTTTACGACGTTCATTTGTAGGTCCAGATACTTATTAACCAACCCTACAACGTCAAATGTATAAAAATTTGTGTTAAGGTGTTTTGTTAACCTGTTCAACCATATTGTTTATAGGTGGCGTACACTTGCACCTAATAGGCGGTGCATTGGACTCTAAGATTATTGATTCACGGCAGACAAGCGGAAGGAATGATTTAAATCACTTTCCATTTGAGGAGGTGTTTGAACCTGTGCAAAATTCAATAGTTTCATTCTTTTGGAAAAGAGTTTCATTTATAATTTAAAAAAACTATTTTTATTGTAATATACAATTGCGCACATTCAATATATTTTCGTCACATAGTAAACTCAAGTGAAGATAAAGAACAGAAGTGAGAGTGCTATAAAACATTTTCTATGTAACATTGTTGTCACATTACTAACACCAACGCAACGACGTGTCACAACCATAACAAATAATTGTAAATTTCAAGGATAATGATGATAACTGACTTAGTGTAATAGTGTTGAGGAATTAGATTCGTGAATATGTCATAAAGCAGTGTATAACGTAGTGGACAGCCGCGCAAATACTATCCCTGTGTGTACACATGTCTTTTACTTTCATTGTTTTATTTTCTTGGTTGATATTGTTAACAGGTTCAATCGTTGTTTTTGTCCATTTGTCACCCGTGAGCTTCAACTATGTGTCTATAAATAATATACATGCACATACTTGTCAGCATATGATGTTTGTTTAGACCAAAATTGTAATCAAACAACAACAAACCAATAGAAACAATAGCGGAAACATAAAAATCATTGTCAGATCCTGGAATCGAACCCGAGACAGCTAGCGCCGCGGTCTGATCAATGCGTTACCTCTAGACTAGCAACACAATTAAGATTTGTTATTGTAGTTAAGCAATTCAACTCATTCAGCGTAATGGTTTGAAAAAAAAACCACAATATTTGCGCGCTACACATTTAAGAAAGTCGTGGTACTGTTATTCATTAAAATAAATTGTTAACTATCGGTTACAGTCTCTCATTTTAATACCGGGAGTAGGATTGACTGCCTAAGTAAAGCAAAACAGTTAGATGAAAACATTTCTGATATAAAATGTTTGAGAATTTGATAATACATTGGTGGACTTGGTTTGTAATAAAATCAATATAATATGTTCTATATTGTTTAAAGTTGTGTATTGGAATTCTGCAACATATTCCAAACATATGCCAAATCCAACATACAAAAGTCTACAAACATACTTATAAATGTTTAAAAGAAACCCCACACTTTACTTTTATAACAATGCAGGCTAATTATGTTCGTGAAGATCAGTCAACGATTATTCAAGTCGCTAAACTATATCAACCTTATATAGGCAAAGTACAATACTAGCTTTAATAATTGTATGTTTCTTTGACAGCAAAGCGATTTATTACTAAAAAGTGAAGTGTGTGACTTTAGTGCATTAATTACATAATTCATCAATTCATTGTTATGAATGTTTATTGTACTTTAATACTGTTTAAGTCCAAAAATATTTTATTAATGGTTTTATGCAATCCCTATAAGAACGCACACATTGTCTGTGTTTATTGGATTTCCCACGAAACTCAATCACATTTGTAAGTTATGTAATCATGCCTCAAACATTAAGATCTGCACACTTTAGCAGTAAATGTCGATCATGTTATTTTATACCACAAGTATTATAAGTTAGTTGTTGACAATTGTTTTAAGATTTTTTAATTAGGAAGTATTTTCATAACATGTTTATACTATGTGTATTTTACTTTGTTAAGGACTGTTTATGACCAGGTTCTACATTTTTCACACAACATTGTTGAGTACTATCAACACATTTTTATAGTTATAGTCCACTAAGTAATGAAACTTCAGATGATATTGATGGAATAGTGTTATATTGTAGAATATGGGACAAACATTATTGTACTGCTTGTATTTTTATATAACAAGAATAAGTATTGTTATATTTATGCTATGTACATTGTACCATGATATGTATTGACTAATTTTTGTGACCCTTTTATTGTCCATGTTATAACATGTTTAGACTTTTAGGCTATCGTGTTACGTTGCGTAACATGTAATTTTACCTAATGTTAGGAGAAGTCTAAAATTCATGAGGTATACATTAAAGAGACATTCTTGCTTGATTATGCCTTGAAGGATCTCACAATAATTCACAACAATGTTTTCGTAGTAATTCGCCTTTCTTTAGTTTTATTTGCTTAATTGTAAAGACATGAACGTATTGAGAACAATTGATTTTCAGTTTTCACTTCTGCATCTTTTTTCGTAGCTTTGGACAACTTTACAATACTCGTTCAAGTGTTAAATTTCTAGTTGTAAGATTTGTTAAAGTTATTTTTGACAATATTTTGAGTAGATTTTTGCTAATAATTTTGAATAGTTGTCTGTCATTACCTACAGGGCCGTTTTCTTACTTTGAGGTACTGCTATGGATTTTTGAAGGTTTTTTGGTAAGGACTATATTCTGTACTGGTTTCCAAGGTAGGAGTTTAATTCCAATCACTGGACTAATTGCGGCACTACAACCTTGAATGAATTACCATTCGGACATGAACCTCTTCGCTCCAATTTGCAGACTCTGGACATGAATGTACAGATGATTTTCACAGGCAGCAACCGTTTTACTTAGGATTCCCTATTTACCTCCCTTCTTTTTAAAAACATGCTTTCCTTTCATTTTGTTTCTGTGCCAAATGGTTTCGGTAAAGTAATAAATAAATATTATTTGATTATTCTTCTCCAATAAATGTTAGGTTTGTAGGTGTGAGGTTTGCTATAGCGTAAAACTGGTTTAAACCCACCAATGACCGTACCTAGGCGGCAACTTAACATTTTTGGAGACAGCATTGCATTAGTATTATGAAGTAAAATGGTAAACGACAACAAAATACATAAACAGTAAATTCGAAATATCTGAGCGTCTTGATGGTTTGTGTGTTTCATGCTGTTCTAAGTGTCATTTTGTCATAGTGCCTTTAAACTTGACCCTATCTACATTGATTGCAACATTTGATATTTGAACATCAATTTATGTAATCCCCTTCAAGTTATCGCTGACCCTGAACATAATCTCCTGTATGTTTAGCAGACACTTACAAAATCCCGGTTATATTTATTAATCTGAAAAGCATGCGGGCCATTATGTCTGCCAATCTGAGCGAAGGGGAAAGTGACTGGAGGGAGTAATGTCCGGACACAGCGGGTCTTGTCAAGGGCTCTCTGGTGTAGGAACCTACACTTGAGAGATCACAGGGTCTTCAGGACATATACTGGACACATTTGTAGCCTAACACGTTAGTCGAATATCATATTTCATAAGGTTTCACCGTTTTTTAAGTGTTCTTAATAGAAAACATTAATATGCCTATATACTATGCCAACAAATTTACATAAATAGGGGCCTTTGACAATATTTTAAACTTTTTAAACCTAATTTACATTAGTTTCGATTTTCACAGGTATAATACTTGTTTTCTTCACTATTAAATGTTGAGTAAGTGCGAGGTTTGCTATAGCGGAAAACTGGTTTAAACCCCCAATGAAAGTCATTGACCGTACCAAGGCGGTAACTCAACATTTATTTCGTGAACTCATTTTAATCAATAAAATATTAACAACAATTTACAAAATAAAACAAAAACAGTAGTATACTACATGTCTGTTAGGTGTTGCATTGTTTTTCCTGCTGTGTTTATTTTTGTGCGGGTTTTTCAATCACGGTGCCCTTAATCGTGATCCTTTCCACATTGTATGCAGCATGTTTTCTTTGATCATCTCTTCAATTAACATTTATTAAGTGTAAAGTATCTGTTCTGTGTACACATCAATTCTGTGTTACTTAAGTTGTGAAGTTTGATGTGTTACTTAAAATCATTTTGCTTTTGTTGTTTGACGTTCAGTATATTTACTGTAAATATAGTATTGTAAACAGTTTTGTTTGTTTTACCTAATTTAATTAAGAAAGTCAAGGTAAAATAAGGTATAACCGACTGTGCAACGTTAAATCATTACATGCAGTCAGTGCTGTCACTCTAGCGTTTGATATCTCTAATTTATGGTATAACTTAATTGAAGTCCTTCACCACTGGTACAATTACTTTGAATTGCATTCGTGTAAGGTTGCGTATGAACTCAAGAACGAGATCCGCTTGATGGCTATCATCGATTCGAAGAATATTGATATATCGATACACATTATAAAATATCGATATATTTATAAACATTAATTATATTAATATTACTGAGCATGAACAAATGTTTTACATTTTTCCCCATAACAATCACCGTTATTCATCGACAATAAGTTTAAAAGGGAACGTGTTGTAAATGAACTGTTGTGAAGCCTTCATTTAACTAGAGGGTGATTAAAATATTGCTGAACAATAATAAACTATATCGTATTCTTCACGTACACATGACCTTATGTACATTATCTTACATTGTAAAACTTTAACACTAGAGGAGTGGTATGTTACAGCATGAACGTAGATACTTCATTTTTAATGTAAACTGTTGAACATCCTGTTTTATAGTTTATTTAATTTTAATAGTGTACTTGTGTCCACTGGAAAGTAACAGTGTACATTGTGCACGTGAGAACATGTCTCAGTATGTTTTATTTAATTATTGTCCCGTACCTTTGTCACACACTTTGGTGTGTGTAGATGAACCTGAATAAATTAGATATCAAACGGAATAACAACCTTTAATGACAAATTATGTTTTAGACTTAAATATCTACACACAACAACAGCAGAATAAGCGAACTTAAAAACCCTGTCAGACCTTGGATTCGAACCCGGGACCTTAAGCACTGCAGTCCAATGAGTTAAAGGAATTAGAATTTTACCATTATATATCTATATTAACTTAGAAAACCTACTTTTATGTAGTAAAATGCCGTGAAAAGACACATGACCAGTGCGTTAAGCGTGGGACACGGTTCAGATATCTTAAGCCAACTGATGTATATATATTTATTTAGAATTTGAGTACCGGTCACACATTTCAACAATTTACATTTAATTAACAAATAATCATTTTACGTGAAAGGAGATCAGATCTGTTCTGGAGGGCCATAAATTCTGCAGTGTACACTTAATGCCTAATGCTTTACATGGAAAATATTACGCAGAGATTGCATTTGAGCAATACCTTTAACCCCAAAACCAATGAGGCTACTGATATTGGCAAATGGAGTGAAGCCATTTAGCTGTTAACATAATGCGGAGCTAAAATGAACAAAAAAGCCAAATATGCGGGGCATACTTTTTCAATAAAGTTGATTTTCTCTTATGATTTATGATGCATAGTTTCATTGTGTAGTTTAGTATTTACTGCATAATTATGTTTAAACAGAAGAATCTAAGCATATACGTGGTCAGATGTATACCTATTAAGTATACAAATTGAAAACCTAATGTTAAAAAATTTATTTGATAGTTACACTTATTCATCAAGCAAGAGTTTACTACAATCATGTTAAACGTATGTATGGATGTACCCAGATTGTGCATACTAAGCAGTTAAAAAATCAATTGTTTGAACAACCAATGGCAACACAAGAAACATGATTCTATCTTGAACCAGGCGAGACTTGACCACATAATAAAAAATAAGAGCGTCTGACATAAGCATTCACACATCGTTTATTTATAGTATATGTATTTAAATCAACACTATTCCATTATAACAATATGCAGTGTATCTCAAAACATATACAGTGCCTTAAAGAGTGTAAGTCCGATTCTATCACTAATTACAATTATGTAGGAGACACAAAAAATAAGTGTATCGATTAAAAAAACTAATGCCAACAAATGCACATGAAGCGAGATATTTCTAACCGAAATATTAAAATCATTCTCAGCGTTTTAATAGTAGTAAGGGGCAGGTAATCCAGAATTACAATTTGCCTGTTGAGTGCA
>Ga0224511_10003254_pt1 | contig 11565 bp, 2 predicted proteins | sample SF_May12_sed_USG_2_FD_169988 | JGI IMG/M metagenome (GOLD analysis project Ga0224511, IMG submission 169988) | Sediment microbial communities from San Francisco Bay, California, United States - SF_May12_sed_USGS_8_1 | ecosystem: Environmental > Aquatic > Marine > Sediment | place: USA...
CAAAAAAGCAATATCAAATCTTCAGATTTACGGCTCTTAGAGTTTCCGGCCAACGTTTTTGTAATAAAACAATGAACAAAAGACAATCCCTTCCACGACGGCTTCGTTAAAACAAATGGCGCCATTGTTTGAAACAAAGGAGTTATCAAACATGTTTTATTGAAAGTAAAGGAACTCGTAGAAATACAATATTCGATATCGCTTTTCCCTAAATTTCTGAGAAAAATGATCGGCGGTTACAGAAAGAAACCTAATATGTTATTTATGCATCGCATTGTTTTAATTATTACTGAAAACAATGTCTGTTAAATCGTTGAACATGAAAGACACGCGAAGCCCTCTATTTGTACAGCATTCCTGACAATGAACAAATCAGGAAAAATGTTTCAGTGACAACAGCGCACTTAATAACACGTGTTTTTAAAGATCTCAACGTTAATAAACTGTATGCCCAGATCTATAGCAGCATCGGTCACAACGTTGTTATTCTTAATATACTAGTAGTTTCGATATCTAAACTTGATTACATGCACTGTAAATGACGACTTAATATTACACAATTTAGCTAACCTGCACACATGACTACTAAATATTATAATAGTATGCTAACATGCACAAATGACGACTAAATATCACAATATTATGCTAACCTTCACAAATGACGACTAAATATTACAATATTATGCTTACATGCACAAATGACGACTAATTATCGCAGTACTATGCTTATTTTATTCTTGAATACGCCAATCATGTACCAGACATTTCAATATTTCTTCATAATTTTCAACGCCAACATGGACCCAGAACATTTCAATTTCCATATTTTGTCTGACAGGAAACCATCACTTCCAATATGTTAGCAATCTATATCAAGTCTCGTAAAAAGACGTAAGTGTAATTAATTTCGGATAACATTATTCGGATGCGATGCAGAATAATGCCTTATCACTCAAAAACCAATTACGCAAACGCATAAAATCAAAGAGAAATGATAAATGGGCGCTGATCTCGTCTCGATATTTACATCTGTATTAACGTGTTCTTTGTCAGACGGGTGCAAAAGGCCAATTATTACAAATAGAAAACTAGCGTCAATGCGACGACTGTTTTTTCAAATCGAATAGGATCGTCTGAGATGCAAGTTGAAATATTAATTACTGTAATAGGAAAACAACACTACAATGTATGACATGTCTGATAAATATATAAATATAAAACGATGTATGAAAACAAGATTGATATATTAAAAGTTCCAATCTTAAATTTAGTAACAAGCCCTATTAAACAGATCCTACCGCGTTAATGTTGTCAACAACAATTGTGCAGTTAAGAATTTAAGAAATAATTATATTACAAAGAATAGGGAATAAGATGGATACAGATCACTTTAATATATAAAATTATATGTATTCAACAAAACACAGGTATCACATTGTATATAGAACTGTTATATTAAGAACGCTTTTCCATTGTTCCGTGATCGTGTTCGCGTCATGTTCTATATGGCCGTGACAATACCCGTGCTTTGTTCCGTATGTACCATAGCGTCCCTTGCCAACTATGCTATTATTCATTGCTAAATAAAGCTTCACGGACACGTACGCGGGCCACGGATCAAAACACGGAATCATATAATACTGAATTTGTTCGCATTGCCAACAGCGTCATAATTATTCCACATCCGAATTGTGCGCCATTATACCAGACAAACCGCGGACGCAGATATGCGTGTCCTAACCCCTTCATTAATATCAGACTCCTTTTAGAAATACGTCTCATGAAATAAATTCATTCCTCGACAATATAACCTCGTCGTGAATATAGGCCTCCCTTAAGAAATTCGTCTCATGAAAAGAAATGCATTCGTCAAAAATATAACCTATTCATTAATGTAAGCCTCCGTAAGAAAACCGTGTTATGAAAAGAAATTGAATTCCTCTTCAATATCGCTAATAACATATAACAGACAAATGTCCAATGACATTTCCAGCAATGTGCATGTACACATTTATGCCAAATGGCGGTAAAATGATATACTCATTAAACAGAAAAGAACAAAGCGATTGTCGTCGATGAGAATGACAATTTGTAATAAAAATCAATAACTGTTTTGTTAATAATGGTAGTAAAACAAAAATACAAGTCTTATATTAATATTTAGTTAAGTATTTCATATGTTGTGTAATTGATTTCATATATTGTGTAATTGATTTCATATGTTGTGTAATTGATTTCATATGTTGTGTTATTGATTTTAAATGTTGTGTAATTGATTTCATATGTTGTGTAATTGATTTCATATGTTGTGTAATTGATTTCAGATTTCATATGTTGTGTAATTGATTTCATATGTTGTGTAATTGATTTCATATGTTGTGTAATTAATGCCACAAACATTCATATAGTTAGACGTATATGTAAAATATGCAGGTTTAACGTGAGGTTGATGTACAAACATTATACATTTCTATCATGATTTAAAACTGAATGTTATCATGTTTTATAACTATTTGTTTGCATCATACATGACCAGCAAGACCATAACCCAATATCACCAAAGAAAATGACGTTTTAAGTTGAATCAGTATGCGCCTTTTTACCAATGTTTATTGTTAAAATAGATTAAAATATAATTGTTTTATATCAAGGGGAGTTAAACATATGAAAAGTAACCTCCTTTGCAGTTGTAAAAGCCTAAATACGGTATTCAATAACTGTTTTTAATTCTACATACTAGATAAAATGTAAACATCAATTACAAAACAAATTCTTTTTGTTGTTGTTGACAACGCCATTCTCAGCTGGTAGTCCTTGAGACTGTCACTAGACGATGGCCAATACATTCAGGACTATCAATAATGCTTCCTTCACGCAGAAGATAAAGGGGTCGCCATCAAATTGTGATTGATTGTATTGGTCCGGCAAATGGCAAATGTCATTTAGATTGCGAAAGCCAAATTGTCAGTGTCTGGTTTTTGAAGCCACATAATAGGACTTTAATACGGCATCGAAAGTTATATACCGTACGTCCGAGGAATGGCAAAAAGAAATTAGCGGCGTCTTAAATTTTAATCGTTAATGCCAAAATATTCAATCACCCTTCATAGAGTGATACTCATTCTAATTAATGTATTTCGGGGCAAAACAATTTATTTTACAGATTTCATTTAAAAAATCAAACCTTTATATTAATCATCTAAATCATATAAACACTATAGTTATTGTAATAATAGGCAGAAGGCTAAACTGATCACCCTTTTTAAAGATACTGTCAGTAATGACACAATTTGAAAGTACATCTTTAAAGCAGATTTCCTCCAGATGCTCAAATAATAATAAAAAACGGTAAATATTGGTCAAGGTATGTTCAGTGGAGACATCTATTATTACTGACTCCTTAATTCAAGTGAGAAAGTTGGAGGTCAGCTGCTTTATTTAATTGAAGCTGAAATCGTAAGTATGAAGAAACGTTTGGTGTGCACTTTTCAGCTCCGTCGTGTTGTTAAACCAGAGTCTGTATATGATTGATCACCACGTTGATTGTTTCCGGTATAAGTTTAGGGCCCCGTTTTACGACCGCAGCATCCTTTGATTACTGAAGGCTGGTTTAAGTATCGGACAATAAACCAGTGATAAAACGAGAGAAGCATCCTTCTTGGAAAACAAACATTCTTATATATATTCTAGAAGATTGCGGTTAACCATTTGTATTCATACTTAAACCTTGTTATAATTCCTTTCTCTTCTTTTTTTACAAAAGGTGAATATTCCCAACACTGAACTAACTGCAAAGTTTATTTGTGTTCTTAGAGAAACAATTGTATATTAAAGTATTATTTGCAATTATGTTTTACTTTATATTACTTGTACCAGGATCTTTATTGCAATATTTGTAACTGTTGTATCAAATGTTGTAAAAAGAATAAATTTCATTCTTGCGTATATCTGAATAAATTTTGTAGCAAACAAAGTATAAGCTTTAAAGATTTCTTCTAAATTCTGTTTACCTTATTTTCCTAGTACATTTTATTGCCGTACATTTGTAGTTGCAATAATCTTAATAATCATATTTCATACAAGATAACTGTCATTCCTGCGTATATATAATGAATATGGTTTAAACTAAATCTTTGTGGATATTATTAGTTAGACATTTTATTGACAACTATCGACGCCCTATGTACAGAGACACATGCATAGGTTCACCACACAATTAAAACTGTAAATGACACATTGCTGGTTAAAATTCCCATGGAAAACGTCTTAACATGTCTATTATTGGGCTGGATGTCATGTAGAAAGCGAAAAACAGAACACAAGAATAAATGCCGACTCTACCTTTCTTAATATGTACAAGTAGTTAACCCTAAAACACACACTTATTGTTTTGCTTTGCCTGACTCTAGTGCCATTAAAGACGATTCAGCATAATTATTTATAGTGTTCCAAATTTGCGTGAGGCCTAATTAAAAAGTATTCGAACATTTATGAATCATTGTATCCTTCAACATCAGTAAGAGGGCAGAAGAATCAATAAGTGATCTTAAAACTTTACGACCGCCCCCCCTGGAGAATTAAAGCCCCAATAGCTCAGTTAGGGAATAAAAATTAGAAATAATCTAGTAACCAAACATTCTAATTAATTGCGAGGGAAAATATTGTTCTTGTCCATGGAACAGAAACAGTGGTTACCGCAGTTTTCATGCATTTGATATCTTTTTAAGTAAGTTGTCATAATAGTTATATTTACGAGTCAGAGATTCAATAATACATGTCTTGCTTGAGACTCATGTCTAAATTGTATTTAGATAAGTATTTTCCAACCAGAATTTCGTGCTCTAGTCCCTTTAACAAACACAGGAAAGCCATCAGTTGAACACTAAAACCGCACACTGTATACGTCTGTGCATTAATTGTTTGTATTATTTTCAGCACGGTATTGGTAAAAGCTTTATTCTAATGAGAATGGTGTACAATGTATAAAATGGTCATTAATGTTTGTTAGTGAGAACCGTAACTGGGCATATACATATTCGGAACGGTGGGTAAAGTAACAGACTCTACACGTGTTTGCATACGTTTACTTATGACCACGTTTTGATTATGAAACTAATTACTGTTATGTCACAATTTTGCTAGTTGTTCAATGTTGAACACTAAAACCGTACACTGTATACTTCTGTGCATTAATTGTTTGTATTATTTTGAGCACGGCATTGGTAAAAGCTTTATTCTAATGAGAAGGGTGTACACTGTATAAAATGGCCATTAACGTGCTACGATGAGAACCGTAGCTGGACACGTATGCGTGAATTTCGGCCATTGCGTGCATATTTAAACAATACAACGTCGCTCTGAACGGTATAAGTGAGAGAAACTTATGTAAACACATGAGGAGTATCTTACTCTGCCCATTTTACACAGCCTTTTATGTTCTGATTTATTATAATAGCACAACAACGATTCCAAACCATCGCCAAGTTTGTATTTTATTTTACATGTAACTGTTTTCTACATAAAATGTTTTAGACCAAAACAAACAAAGTTCACCATGTTATGCGTCATAACGATCTGCTCTAAGTAATAAAGTAGTAAGTAATAGACTTTGAACTGTTTAAAGTAAGGTAAAAAATCTCTGAAACTGTTCAAAGTAAAGTAATAAACTTTTTTGGTACGTAGTCTGTGTACTCGAGATGTGTACATTTAAGGAGTTATCGTTATATATGATAAAATTGTGTTGATGTTTGTGCGTTCATTCAGTTTGAACGTTCCGACAGAAGATTGAACGTTCCGACAGAAGATTGAACGTTCCGACAGAAGATTGAACGTTCCGACAGAAGATTGAATGTTTCGACAGAAGATTGAACGTTCCGACAGAAGATTGAACGTAAAGCGCACTTAACTGTTCTTTATTAACGCGTGACGTATTCTAGCGGGTAACTCAACTTTACACTTACTTTTTTCATTCAGAAAAAATGTAAATTTTATGGTATTACACGAAGGGAAATGCTCCCGTTTTCAATACATGCATGCTTGGCGTACATGTCATTGTGTTTGATTCACGACTGGGGACTTAAAGTCACCAGAGCACGGTTTGGGCATTAACATGTGAGAAAATCTAAACTTTCACTAAAAGTCTAAATAACTGCATAATAGAGCATAAACAATAGGTACCTAACCATGTCTTAGTTTTGAAGAATAGTGTGCACAAACCAGGACATTTCCTATATACCACTTATTATGAGGGGAAATCATTTTCTTGTCCACGGACACAAAAAGGAATTACCTCATGTTACATGCATTTTTCATCTATTAAAATATGTAGTCAAAATGTTTTTTAGTGTCAGCCATTTTACATCACATTTCTTTGCTAAGACTCTTACCTAAATTATATTTTAAGATATGTACTTTTCAACCCAATTTTCTGTGCTCTAGCTACTTTAAACCAAATAAACTGCTCAGCCTATCGTAACAACTGGGTCATTTCCGAAATGGTATGGTGAAGATCTGTCCAACTGCGCGACCACGTTTTGATTATGAAACATGTTACCGTAAAATCACAATTTTGCGTGCTGTTCAATTTTCGCGTAAACACATCTAGTTGAGATTTTCGCGGCTTAAATTCGCGAATTCTTTATCAACAACAACGCAGTTTTAATATTTGTATGTTTTTATTCAAGTTATAACTTTGCGCTTCTCGTATTGTCCCCTCCAGCCAATGCCCGAAATACGTTGAATATATACACCATGCAGTGATATTGTTGAATTTCACAGTACTTAATGTTAAAGCAGCTGTCCTCTAGATGCTCAAAGAATAAAAAATGAAAAAAAAATTAAATTTTTTTTGGTAAATACTGGTCCAGTTATGTTCATTGGAGAAATCTATTATTACTGACCCCTTAATTCAGTTGACAAATCGTTGTTTAAACATTGTTTTTCTTTGCATAATCTACTGCGTTACTAACGCTGTAGCCGTTATGTATAGTAGTAGCCCGATGGCAGAAAAGCGAATTGTCTGTTTTCAAAGCAAAACAGTAAACATATGTAGGTTTTTTTATTTCTAACAACTATTATATATATTTCAAGAGATATGTTGAATTATTTGTAACTAATGATTTTTTAGTATACCGGTATTCTGGAGGACTGCTGCTTTAACGGATATTTCCTATTGAACAATTTCGATCACTATCTTAAGCAGTGTTTCCTGTAACGCTCTATATATGGACAAGCCACTACATTTTACTACAAATACTACGTGCCCTTGATATGACCCCTTCAAGGTCCTGGTGAACGTAATACTTAGTGTGTTAGGGTTATACTGTAAGGCCAAAAAAATTTCTTCTGTTTCTCAGGCACCGGCGCATTTGTGTTTTCATCCCTGCTTCAAAAGTTTTTTTTCAAAGAATTGTGCCTATAATTTCGTCAAACTTAATTGTTTTTAAAAAAATCTGACGCGAAAAAATCACCCATCCCCTTTGCATTCGTTTTTTGAAAAAAAGTGCCTGAGAAACAGAAGATCATTTTTTTTTGGCCTAAGCAAGTGGGCATGTGCCCTCAATATGAATCATCGAATGTCCCGCTGAACTGGTTTTATTAATTAGTAAGTAGGTTAATACTGTAAATGAACGTTATACTTAAGTGTGTTAGGGTAATATTTCAAATCATACACCAACTCTAAATAACTAAATATCCCAAAAAATGATAGCGAATTTAAGACCACGCTAGTTTAAGACCGCGTGAACCTAAAAATGCATTTGCACGAAAATGTGTTCAATCCAAAAGAGTCTGATTTCACAATACAAAACAACGCATGGTTTGCTTCAAATCGCGTATAACACTTGATATGCTAAGAGTATGTTAATAAAACAAGGAAACAACCAGGAAATAATTTCCGTACATAATTATGTTGTCAAAATCGTATGATAACAAGGCGAAATATAAAGCATGAAATGAATTATGGGCCTCTGACTGATTTTATTCCAGAAACCACCAGGAACAGGAATACGATCTTAATAATTAATTGTAGATGCATATTCAAATATGCGTAACAAAATTGCTTTCTTCGTAATGGATGCAAATAATGGAAGCGTTTGGATTCCCTCAGAGATAAGCAGTAACACCCCTCCCTTTAGTACGGTTTATTTCTTGTTTTTAACTGCCGTTTTGAGTCAATCGTGACAACTCGGACATGTTCGTGCTTTCCGAAAATGGCCGAGGTGTTCCGACTGGGGTTGAGTCCCTCAGAAATACTAGTATTCCTCGCGTCGCCTGTGTAGAATACTAATTGTATATGATAGTATCTGAATAACTTCGCATTATAATTTCCTAAATCAATTTTTAATGTTTTGCCCACTTGGTTAAGGACACAAGTTGTAAATCCACGAAATTAAATATTCAACGAATTTAAATGATTTCACACTAAGTAGTAACAAGCCCTCTCTGGTACAGATATTTTTTATCGTTTAGTGCCATTATGTAGTTAGCAAAGTTCTGTTTTTTAAGCTGAAAGGGTGGGGGTCACCCTCATATTAGAATATTCGTCACAAGCTTGCTTTTTACGTTATATATGCAAATAATGCGCGCGTTTAAAACTCCTGAGGGATATGCATTCGGTATGTTTATTAAGTGTGCAGTTCGGTTGAACGTCACTTGGATGTCTCATTAGACAGCGTATTTTAAAAAATGCATTTATTTGGCAGAATCTTATCTTCTTCTTTTATGAAATACAAGAAACAAAAAAGATAAATTATTTTCATTCTGTATGATTATTAGGCATAGAAAGATGCCTATCATACAATCTTCAACTGTAGTATCTCAACAAGAAACATATTCCTTTCGCAAAACAGCTGTTTAAGGAAAAACGACACCGCGCCAATTAGTTTGTTTAAGTCCAAAAACCTTAATTAGCGCAATATTAACTCCTTATAAATATTAGAAACTGAAACCGTATCGTCGATATATTTGAAGATATCATCAAATTAGCGTAATTAATAGTGCTCATGATATGCAGGTTATGCATGTGTTGTCAATGCTTTGAGACACAGAATTTATAAAATAGAAATCGTTCTGTGCAAAGTGCACCGATCTTGGTAGACAGTTTCCCTTATTCGTTAAATACGATTTAAGAGTTCGAGATTTGAGTAATACATTTAGAATACTGCCTATGAAAATGAAACAAAATTGTGATGGCATGTTAAATAATAAACGAAGTTGACAAACGTGTTTCGTTCTTCAGAGATTTGTGAAATACATTCATAACACTGTATATTAAAATGTATCAAAATTGTAATGTCATACATGTATAATGATAAACGAAGTTGACAAATGTGTTTCGTTCTTATAACGTGATATGAACAATTTATTATCACGTATAAGTTGCTAAGAACAAGAGTACTAGTATATTCACAATTAAAAACAAAAGACCACATTTTTGCAATTTCATTGACTTGCTCTTCAAATGGCTATTTATACCTTAGGCCAGTAAAATGCAGTAGCCACTTTACCTACCTATATTTTAGTTCAAATTCATAATAGATCATTTATTAAATTGCAATAAACGATCGAGTGTACTATTTGTTTTATGTGGTAATAATTCTGAAATATTATATAAATCAAAGACGCATAAACTTAAGCTCAGCGAACAGCTGTTACGCTGTTTAAACGTGCATATAATGGCATTATAAATATGTTTATATATCCTAGGCGAGTAAAATGAAGATGATACTATATGCACTTGAATTTAAACTCTAACAATCTGCTTTCAATATCTAATAAATCAGTGACTAAATTACACCGTTATAAAATTGCAATAAACGTTCGCGTGCATTATTTGTTTTATGTAGTAGATCTAATATGAAACACTATATAAATCAAGGGCGCCTAACTTTAAGCATCCACTCAGCGAACATCTGTTACGCTGTGCAAACGTGCATATAATGATACTATACATATGTCTTTAAACCCAAGGCTAGTAAAATGAAGATGAAACTTTACGTTCTTAAATTTTAATTTCAACAATCTGCTTTCAATTACTATTTAATCATTTATTAAATGGCACCCTTATTAAATTGTAATAAATGTTTGCGTGCACTATTTATTTTATGTGGTAATATGAAACACTATATAAATTAAGGGCGCATATAAACTTAAGCATCATTCAGCTAACAGTTGTTATGCTACGAAACGAGCATATGATACTATTTCGAACATCATTGAACCAATTAAAATATGTTCAGTGTGCATTTGTCAAGTGAACTAAGCTTTTCATAGTGTGTGCTGTGCAATATTAAACTAACTTAAGCATTTCACAGCGTGTGTTGGTAAAACATATCGTATAATCATATAAAATCCATGGTGAAGAATTAACATTCTGGAGGACTTAAGTTTTGAGGAACTGTGTATTAAGTCCCTTTAAGTGAAAGCTCAACTCCGTAGCTGACGCCAATCACCTTGAGCAGAACGTGCGTCAAGTTCTAAACATTATCACACGAACAAAAGAAATCTACAGAAATGGGAGGATACTGAAGTTTTGCGTAACTGTGCATTAAGTCCCTTTAAGTGAAAGCTCACCTCCAAAGTTGACGCCAATCTCCTTGAGCAGTATATGTGTCACGTTCATTTGCTTTGGTATCAGGTAGAAATCAAATTGGAATTTGGGGTCGTTATTATTTTTGTGATGGTTTAACAGGTAATCTAAGCCGCTTTGAAAACTTCCACAAACTTTGGAGTCGAGGGAAACATGGGCCTGAACGGTATCGTGTATCTGTTTGCACATATTGGAGTCGGCTGTCTCATGTTTAGCAGAAATAATTTTCAGTTTCCGATACCTTAATTTGTTTATTAAATATCCCAGAAACCAGTTGAGGAGGTCGTAACAGTTTGGTCCAATTCGTACCAAAGTCTTGTATATATCGTATATAGCGTCAGTCTTGTTCATTGCAAAGTTAAGATGACACCCAAGAGGGGAGATAATTGGGATGTTCTCATGGGAGGCAACTCTTGCCACGCGATCTAAAATCTCGTCTCCGATTGGTCCAAATAACACGTTAGCTTGGCGAGAGTCTATAAGGCGAATGGTGGTGATGTCCAGTGTAGATTTGTATTCGTCTGGGTATTGGGAGTCATACAAATTAACCGTGAGATTCACCCATTTGGGTAACACTGCTTTTGCTTTGTCCATCGCAAGATGAATTGCAGGTGTGATATTCCGTATACTGAAGTAGAAACCGTCCGAAATCGGAGCAAAAACGGCCATTTTGACGTTCTGTATGTCTCTAAGAGCAACACCGTTGTCAAGGAAATGTACGTCACCATGACTTTGAAGGCTTTGGTATGACTGATTAAAATCGATGGAACGCGTTTCTGTATCCGTGACATTTTGGCGTTTGTTTTGGAACGCCAAACAATGCCCAACGTTGACGGTTATGATAACGCTTTGAAGAACGAAACCAAAACATATCCCAACTGGCAAAAGCCGTCTCACAAAACACGACGCTTTCAACATAAGGTTAGTTGTAGCCATTTCAAATGTTCCCCTTTAGGCTACAATACCTGTATTGTTTG
>Ga0224511_10003255_pt1 | contig 11565 bp, 16 predicted proteins | sample SF_May12_sed_USG_2_FD_169988 | JGI IMG/M metagenome (GOLD analysis project Ga0224511, IMG submission 169988) | Sediment microbial communities from San Francisco Bay, California, United States - SF_May12_sed_USGS_8_1 | ecosystem: Environmental > Aquatic > Marine > Sediment | place: USA...
CCTGCAGGAGTTGCAGCAGAGTTGTGAGCGACACCTGAAGAACCACCAGCAGTACCGCGACTCCTACATGGACACGAGCGAGTGGCTCTCGTCCACCGTCGACAAGATGAACGCCTGCTCCGACGTCCGTGGAGACCGCACGGCCATCGAGGCACAGCTGCAGAAGCTACTGGTAGGCATTATCTTCATATCTTGGTTACTTAGCACTATAATAATGGTGGTTAACTTTGTTTTGTCAGTGACCAGGTATTTGTTGCCTTAACAAGTTTGAAGGAAACAACAAGATGACAGATTTGGTGCAAACACTTTAAATTCGCTGAAACATAACCTTTAGAAAATTGACTCAATATGAATCTACTATAATGAGGTTTTATACGTGCTCTGGGTAGTTGCATAAGTGCTCTGTATGGTTTCAAAATGTCCTCTGCGTAAAACTGTATGTCCAATATCTATTGAAAATAATGTAAAGATCATATTTATATAGCTAGGATTTCCAAAAAAAATATTACCTTCATAAAATGGTTACTTGAAATATGTTTCTCAACCATGACTTGACATGTAATTGTTCGATACCAGGATATCCAAGGCACCTTGGAGGCAGGTCGTCAGAAGCTTGATGACACTCTGGCTCGTGGAGACGCTGTGTTGCCAGAGACGTCCAATCAGGGCCAGGATCTGATTCGCGAGGAGCTTAACATGCTTACTAATGACTTTGAGCAGTTTGACACAGACATCAATGAACTACAGAATAACCTTGGTGAGTACTTGTTTCCTTTGTCGTATTCCCCAAGTTATAACTTGATTACTAAAAAAAAAAATGAAAACTATTGACAAAGGCATGGATGTCAAATTCACGAATGCTTTTCAGTTGGGGCATTACCTTGATTTAAAGCATAAAAAGCATTTGATACTCTGATGAAATTAAACAATTGTCATATTTTTCGAAATAATCCATTTTTCTTATGTCTGGTTCCCATTCTGGCCAACAGAGAAGCTGCGCGACGAGTGGTACCAGTACGAGGAGGAGTACGACCGTCTGACGGCCTGGATCAAGGACACGGAGGCGGACATGAAGGCAGACGCCGACCTCAAGTCGACCCTGGAGGAGAAAAACATGCAGCTCGAGAGACAGGAGGTGGGTGGGGAGGGGTTACAGTGTTGGAAATTCAGTGTATAACACCAACCAGATTTGTGTCTGTATAAAGAAGCATTAAATATATGTCTGACATATTAAATTCTACATTTTTCAAAAACTAGCCAAAAATAAATTTCAGTAGCTAAAAACATTTTAAACACTTACTTTAGGCTAACATAATATGATCTTGCTTGGGTGCAGGTCTTACTAAATATTATGAATTTTAAGACTATTTGACTTCATGGAATATGATGATTTCTTTTAAAATAAAATAAAAAATTAACAGTAATATTCTACTCTTAATACCATTTGACTATTAGCCAGATGGTTATGTGTGTGTGTGTTGCTTATAATTTTCAACCACAACATCCTCCTCTCCCCCTTGCAGGCCTTGAACGAGGAGGTGTGTGGGAAGCAGGCGGAGTTTGACGGGCTCACGGAGCACGCTCAGATCCTGCTGCAGTCGACGACAGACAACCGTGTCACCTCCCAGCTCACACAGATGTCGGCACGATACACCGGTCTCATGGCCATGTCTAAGGTAAAGACCTTGTTGTTGAGTAGCTTGTAATTATTTTATGATCACATGGTTTCTGATAGTTGGTGTAGTGGAGCATTGTTTAGATTTCATAACCTTGAATTTTTCAGATAAAACCATCAAATAAAGCTTAATGTTTAAAGTGTTTGAAAGACTTACTATATTTGTTATTTAAAAGAAAACTCCAATTGTAATCAATATCTAGAAAAACACAGCTGATACATTTATGGTTTGATCTGAATAGTGTAGAAAAACCACAACAAACTTGGTTTACCCAAATTAAAGCAAAACTCAAATTTATAATATCTACCCACCCACTGGTTTGATCTGAATAATGGAAGAAAACCAAAACAAACTCAGTTTACCCAAATTTAAACAAAACTCAAATTTATGAAATCTACCTATCCAGGAGTTCTTGAAGCGGTTCCACCAGCATGTTGAGGACCACCAGCAGTACGCAGAGACGTTCACGGAGTCCGTCACCTGGCTCCAGGGGGCGCGTGACAAGCTCTCCGTGTGCGCCGACACCTCCGGCGACAAGTACACGATCCAGTCACAGCTGGAGAAACTACAGGTAGGCTTCACAAGATGTGGCTTAATTAGTAATGGTCTACTAGCATGAAATGTCATATACATGATAGACACACTATGACTTCAAAATTGTAATAATTTCGTACTTCTGTTAGGAACTCTTTGCTAATGTTTCATACCATGTATATATGATTTAGAAGTGCTAAAAAACTAAACATAAAATTGATAATTTACACATTATATCAGTCTTACTAACAAACATAATCTCCCCTTTTCTCTGCTTAGGCAGGTGTTCTAAGCACTGACTTAACTTATTATTTAGTGATTTGCATGTTTAAAAATATTTACAGTTACCTCTTGTAAAAAAAATCACACAGTTATTATCTCCCTTGGTAGGAGTTCTCGGTGCTGAAGGAGGAGGGTCAGCTGCTGATCCACACGGCACAGTCGTGGGGAGAGAAGACGATGACGAACACGTCGATGGACGGCCGCGAGATGATCCGCCAGGAGCTGCAGCAGCTTCAACAAGAGTGGGACGTCATGATCGGTGAGAAACAGAGAGATATATTTTGTAGATCTCCTTTTAAATTTACCTTCCTTACTCTTGCTCACTTAACAATGAATGGTGGAATGTATGACAAGAAGTGGAAAACCTTGATCAGTGAGAAATACAGAGATAATCTGGATATCTCACTGTTGAATAAACCTTTCCTCACTCTTGAATGATAAGTGGGGAAACATGGAAATGCTGTGAATTCACATATTATTTTGTGGTGCAATTTTCACACAAAAGGAAATATTTTAGATTTGTGCAGTTTTCTTATAATTTATTTATCCCAAAACTGTATTTCTATCCACCAGGGGAGGTAACCGACACGAAGGTGATGCTGGAGTCGTGCCTCCTGCAGTGGACCGACTTTAACGACAGCTACGAACAGATCCAGCGACGACTCCGCGAGATGGAGAAACGACTTCGAGGCTCCGACCCCAAGGTCGACCTCAGTGAGAAGAAGGCGGAACTACAGAGAATCAAGGTACAGTGGCAGTAGTGTTCATATATCTTTACATTTACCTTTGTTTGTGTTTTTTTATGAAGGAAAAACGACAGTTAATTGTTATAACCTGCTAGCATAGGTAACGACAGATACAAGAACATTGATTAGTCAGTGTAATGTGGATTGAAAGTACTTTGCCGGTGCGTTTTACTCCCAGAATAGTTGCCTTTAGATGAATATATAAGTGTTACGTCTTATAGAATATTATGATGTAAAGTTAAAACACATACTGAAAAATTCAGAGAAATGTAAATTTAAGGATTAATTCCTATTTCTCGTGCACAAATTGAGTATAAACGCTCAGATAGAGGTTTGAACATTTACTGAGAAACACAAAATTTGCTATGTTACTATCCATTGTTCACTCTTCTCTCCTCGGTCTGTTCCAGGGTATCTACCAGGACGTGGTGTCATTTGAGCAGATGGTGGAGTCCGCGGGCGTCAAGGCCCAGGACCTGATGCAGAAGTCGCCCGCCAGCAAGGCTTCCACCGACACCTCTCACATCATCAACAAATACCACACCATCAAGGACCTGGCCATGGTAGGTTTCCAGTAAAAAGTAAAACTGATTGGTTGTGTTAGAATCAAAGCTCGTGCCATATTTGTCCCCTCCCCCATAAATTATCACCAAGGACCTTGCTATGGTAGGCAGGCAAGTCATTTAAATTTCAAATATTTTTTCCTAGTTTCTTGCTGTTAGGTATAAATATAAATGATATCAGTTAAGTTTGTATTAATTTCTTAAAAGTATGCATCTAAATGAACAACTGATGACCCAGTTATAGGGAATTTTGTTGTAAACAAGACTGAGCACTAAACATTAATGTACATCAGAAAAATCACCTTAAATAAAACCAACATTATCCCTTTTCTCCAGGAAATGTTGGCGAAGGCTGAGATGAATGTAGCCCAGCACACGACCTACCACGACGCCTGTAACAACTTTGTCTCCTGGCTCCGTGTTGCCCGGGAGAAGCTGGCCACATGCTCTGACACGTTCGGGGAGAAGTCTGCCATTGTTGGCAAGATTGAGAGAGCCAGGGTGAGGGTTTCATGATACAGCTGTGCCTTGTGTGCATCAAGACCCTACAGAGACATAACTTATCCATTTTTAACCAAAATATCAAATTCAATTATTTTTCTTGCCTGATATGTTTTTTGAAACAAAAAAAATGCTTTGCCTCATTTGTGTTTATAAAATTGTCATACAATATAAAATAGTGCTACCCCACATCGAGATGTAGACTTCTATGCATTTATTTTGAAACTATTTCATGTTATGTCAAAATCTTAAAATGTAATGACTAATGTATAATATCTTTCCCTATTTTCCTGTATACAGGCACTAGTTGAGGGTCTACACGAGGGTGCCCAGCGTCTGGCGGAGGCCACCAAGTCAGGGGAGAGCACCCTGCCCAACACCTCACCGACGGGCCAGACCAAGATTCGCCAGGAACTCAAGGCCATGAACAAGGACTTTGAGGAGTTCCGTACGGAGCTCATCTCCGCACAGGAGGACCTGGAGGAATGCCTGACACGGTGAGTGGGCTGGGGGAATGCCTCACACGGTGAGTGGGCTGGGGGAATGCCTCACACGGTGAGTGGGCTGGGGGAATGTCTCACACGGTGAGTGGGCTGGGGGAATGCCTCACACGGTGAGTGGGCTGGATAATAGTTCTTTTCAGAAACATGATTTACCTGCCCTTGAATACTCTCCAAGTCAAGACTATGGTGGCTATGTAGTGACATTTGTAGGTTTCATAGTTTTAATCGTTGTCATGATCTGGAAAAATGCTTTAGATGGTGGTGAGAGGAATTCTGATACATTGTAGAGAAATGTGATTTGTCTTCTTTTTTGTGTGCAAAATGTAGTGAACTGTCAAAATTCCATTACTTTAATTAATAAGCCAACAATTTAAAATGGACTAAAAGGTGCAAGTTTGTACCTAGCCTAGGACTAGAACATGCGAGCCAAAGGATATGAGGGGAGTACAACACTAGATCTTATGTTAAATTGTTAAAATATGGTCCTCATAGAATCAAATTTCAAATTGCAGGTGGTCGGAGTTTGAGGATGGGTACCTGCACTTCAACAACTGGCTGAAGGAGACAGAGACCTACCTGAGATCTGAGCTCGACTTCAAGGCCACACTGGACGAGAAGAAACAACACTGGGAACAGTACCAGGTATGCTGCTAGATTATTTGTATCTAGTTTGTGTCCAGTTTGACCATAGCCTTTGAGTAGGATATACTGTGTAAATGAGGACTCCAATAAACAGAAAATGAGAAAACAATAAAGTTGTGATAGCAAGACTTATTAGGGACACATGAACATTCCTGTGCATTAGGCCAGATAGAATGGTTTATGGTTTCAACTTTAGTCATAAGATATTAATAGTGCCATTTAAAAATGTGATTTGAAGAAATTTATGTCATCACATGTTTCTTGTCTGTTCGTTGCAGGGTTTCATTGGGGATCAGTGACCTAAGTATTACTGATTTTTGTGTTACAGGGTTTCAGTGAGGAGATCCAGTATAAGCAGGCGGAGCTGGATCGCGTCAACGAGAAGGCCCAGTCGCTGCTGCAGACCAACGCCGATGCCAAGACGTCCCACGCCATCACTCAACTGACCACCCGCTACCAGGGGGTCATCGCCCTCTCCAAGGACATCGTGAAGAACCTTGCCACCTACTACAACAACCACCTGCACTACCATGACGGCCACACGGCGTTCTGCACGTGGCTGGCAGAGACCAAACACAGACTGCAGACCATTCACAGGACCGCTGGCTCCAAGGAGGACCTGGGATCCAAGCTGGACAACATGGCTGTTAGTAGCTCTAAGAAACAATTTTTAAATACACTTTAAGCTATTAATAAACAGCTCACCTGAGTACAAAGTGGGCAAAGTTAGCTTTTGTGATAGCTTTTTGTCATGTAGAGACCACAATATTTCGAATGATTTCATCTCTAATGTAGATTTCAACAGAAATGTATGAAGTTACTTTTAATGATTATTAAACCACTTTTCAAAATTTCTCTTATCCAGGAGATGCAAGCAGCCATGGACCAGGGCCACAGTCATCTTCGCCAGGTGCTCGAGTGTTCTGAGCGCACGTTACCCAGCACCAACCAGCGCGGTTGCCAGGCCATCCGCCACGACTGTGAGAACGCCAAATCCGAGTACGAGAACCTGCTGACAGACATGTCTCAGGCCAAGCGCGGCCTGGAGTCTGCTCTCACCCAGTGGGGAGACTTTGACCGCTCGTTTGAGCAGTTCCACATCTGGCTGACGGCCATCGAGGCCAAGGTTAATGCAGAGCCTGGCGTGAAGGCTGACCTGCCGGAGAAGAGGTCAAGTCTTGAGAAATACAAGGTATTGACTTAATTTACAAAGATATACTTTCATTAAGCATTGCAAGTTCCCCATTATCATTGGGGCTTTTTGTTTTTAGTTTAGAATGAAGAATTTTCATAAACTATAACATTGTAAAACATTTTCTCCTGGCTAGATATTATATTATTGTTATTGCTTGCTTATGTTGATAAAACGTTGAAAAAACTTGAGGTTTTGTCTAGTCAATCTACAACTATGTTGTGAGTAACATATGACAAGTGTCCTTTCCCCTCGTTTCAGGCCCTACAGGCAGACTGTGTTGCCCATCGTGAGCTGCTGGAGAGATTGGAGGAGAAGGCTTCCAACGTCAACGACGCCCATCCTCAGTCCCGCGTCCTTGACCTCCGATCTCGCTACTCTGCCGTCACCACCGCCCTCAAGGAGCTGCTGTCACGGCTGGACGGCCAGGTGGGGAGTCACGAGGAGTACCGCAAGGCGTACATCGGCTGTCTCGACTGGATGGCCAACACACGGCACAGGCTGCAGCGACTCAGTGACTTCTCTGGTGACAGACGATCACTGCAGGACAGGCTGCAACAACTCAAGGTAACAACTCATCCTTGCAAAGAACAAAATTTAATGAACAAACATTTGTGGTGAAAACTTGTTATTTTTACTGAATTGACTTAGATTGAGAACTCAATCTCCACCAAAAGGTTACTGTAAACAATCATAAGATTTAGATGCAAAATAGGCAAATAGAAAAAATCTAAAAAAAATTCCTTGCAAATAATTTTTTTTGATGAACTGTCAACACTGCACATTCCATGTGTATTCATGTTCATGTGTGTGTTAATGTTCATGTGTGTGTTAATGTTCATGTGTGTTTGTTCCTCCAGGACTTCAAGGGAGAGATGCGTCAGGGCCAGGACATGGTGAACAACGCCACCCAGCTGGGCGAGCGTGTGTGCATGACGACGGCTCCACGCGGCCAGGAGGCCATCCAGAAGGAGATCAACACGCTGCGCGACGACTGGGCGGCGTTCGCGGGCGCCGTGAACGAGGTGGAGTCGAACCTGGAGGTGTGCATCGGCAACTGGGTGGAGCTGGACGACACGCTGTCGGGATTCACGCACTGGATGGAGAAGATGGAGAGACAGGTTAGTAATGGTGTTAGTTGTGTGTATTGTAGTTTACAGTCTGTGGCTTTAAATGTTGAAAAAAAATGCTAGCAACATGCTGGAAGATTTAAAAATTTATTTATATATGCCTCATTTAAATAATAATAGTAGTTCTTGTTTCATATGCAAAAGTACCATATCATAATGCCAAACCATTGCTGAACAAATCACAATTTGATAGTGCAAAATGATCTATTAAGTATATTGGCCATTTTTTTATGAAATTAAGTCAAGATTTTGAGGTCAAGAGTAACTATTTGTGATTGGTGGAAAGTCCTTATATCCTAATATAAAAAGGGACCATGAAATAATTCTATAAAACCACCTCTGCAGGTGAAGCACCTCCAGGACAGCAAGTCTGACAGCTCCCGTAAGGAGCACCTGTACAAGGAGGCCGAGGATTTGCTGGGAGAGATCGTCAGCAAGAAGTCGTCCCTCGAGCTGGTGCGGGAGCGTGGGGAGGCCGTCGCACAGCGGTCCACAGACCCGCGGCTGTCCAACAACATGATGCAGCTCGCCACGCGATACCAGGCACTCACGTCTGCTGCTAAGGTAGGCAGGGAAATGGAATTGGACATCATTCTAGTATAAGGTTTACTAGATTATGGCAAAATTATGTAGTACTTAAAATTCAGTATTGGTTTTGTACAGTGTTTTACTGGGTTCTTGATAGTGAAGAACAAAGAATATTTATGTTCAATGGTATATCACACGTTAGAAAAATGTATCTGTCTGTGATGTTATGAATTTAGTCAATCATCATTTTGGAATTCTTACATTGAATGAACCAAGTCAGCCTTTCTTATCCTCCCATTCGTTGCCCACAGAACCTGGTGTCTCAGCTGAGTGAGAATGCGAGGGATCACCGTGAATACAACGCAGCGTTTGACGCGGCTACCAAGTGGCTGTCCCAGATGGCTGACAGGGTGCAGGATTGTAACGACACGGCTGGCGACTGGCACACACTTGAGGACAGGATGGATGCCATCAAGGTATGATTGGGACAGTGATTCAGATGTTTGACTTTCTTTAAGATTCTATATTAATGATTAAAAAAAAAAATGCTTTTTAAGCATACAAGTTAAGAATGTGAAGGAAAAGAAATATCGGAATGATGTGTCTTTCTGCAATATTTCTTTAAAAAAGAAGAAATTATAACATAATTTTTTTTACACCCAGTCCTTTTTGACATCTAGTTCTATTATTATTCTTAATTAAAAAAACATATTTCACAATTTCCCATCACACTCTAGTGTGTCATAATCATCAATGTTTTAATCATGGCTGTGTTCCCCCCCTGCAGAACATCACAGCCAACATGGACGAGGGCCTACAGAAGGTGAACCGTGTGTGTGACCTGGCCGAGCGGATCTTGCCTAACACGTCGTCCGAGGGCAAGCGGCTGATAGAGCAACAGGTCACCGAGCTCACCAACGAGTGGGAGAAACTCAACATGGCCATCACTGACTGCAACGCCATGCTCGAAGTATGGGCTGACCAAACAATTATTTAAAAAAAAATAAAAAATATTATAGTATTTTGGGATGATGTTAAACCTATCGTAGCCAGTGCTTTTGCTTGTAATACAATGTATGTGTAAAGAAAAACCCAGTGATATGTCTTTTATGTAACACTTATTTTACCAACTCTGTTAATACAAGATGTTCCCTTGATATTTAACCATTTTAAAGACAAACACTTCTAGTTTATTATCCTAGTGTCTTTCTTGATTTATCTATCTCCAGTTATTTTAAAAACAAACTCCAGATTAAAAACTGTTTTCTCTTAACCAAACAGGGAGTGCAGGAGCGCTGGAACGACTACGAGGAGTACTACGGCAGCCTGGTCAAGTGGCTGGCTGACACGGAGAACACACTCGGCATGGACCCCGAACCCAAGGCCTCCCTCGTGGAGAAGAAAACACAGCTGGACAAATACAAGGTACACTGGCTGATGGGGCTTACAAATGTTGTGAAACGGTAATGAACATAATATATTTTGGAAATCCTCAAAAATACGGAAGTATAAATTAAGAAGCTTCAAGGTTCTTTAACAAAATTGTGGAGATCCAAACATGTTCTGTTGGCTTGACAATGTAAAAGATTGTTATTACCTTAATTAAGAATGCATTTTAGTTATCACCAATTGAATTACGAAAACAAACAAGATATAGAGGATATTTGATAAAGCTACATGACTTGTATACTTCTTGTAAAATCTTTGCTTATTAGATATTATTTGAGTGTTCTTCCAAAATCTTGAACCTTTTTTTGTCTTGTTTCAGTTATTCAACAGTGACGTAGACAACCACCAGCGCATGGTGAATGAGCTGGCAGAGCGGGTCGCCAACCTCGAGGCGTTGAGCGCGAACCCTGATGTCACAGAATCCCTGCAAGACGTACAGAACAGATACGACCGAGTCCGCTCTCGATCCAGGGTATGTAGACATTATGTTTAGAAAATCAGTTACTTTTGTAGCCATTGCAAAGTTTATATCATAGATTTTTTTAAGACAAAAAATGAATTTGTTATGTATTTAAAGGCATTTTTAAGGCCAAATTGTACAAGCAGTGAGCAGTCATTCATTATTTTGACATAATTGTTTGAAAAATCTCCTTAAAATAAGAGAAGAGTCTAATTTTCATACTTTTGATCCTTCAAATATTACTTTAAGAAATAAAAAACAATCATGAATATAAAACTATACTTCAGTATTTAAATCCTAAATCATTCACTTGTATTCACCAATGTGGAAAAAGTACAAATTGTATAAGCAAATCTAAACCTCTCCCCTGAGCATTAGCTGGTGTTGACGCTAGACCAGACATTTTTTCTTGGCCTTATACCAGTATATCAATACAGTCGTATAAAACCTTCCTTTCACCTCTCCCCACCAGGAGCTGGTGTCGCGTCTGGACCGGAGCTACCAGGAGCACCTGGGCTTCCACGAGGCGCAGCAGGAGAGCGAGAAGTGGCTGCTGCAGACGTCATTCCGACTCATGAACCACAACTCACTCAACTGCTCCACCATGGAGCTCACACAGAGGCAGATCGACAAACACATCGTGAGTTGTCTACAATAATAACAAAAATATAGTTTTTCGAAATGTCTGTTGCGTCATGATGTTGTACATGTTTTTGTGTGGTTCTGTGTGTAAGTTTTTGTACGGGCCATTTGGTCATGGTGCCCTTAAACTTGACATATCTACATTGTTTACAACATTCTTTATTTGAACATCTCTTCAATTTATTTTACATTCCTATCATGGTTTTTGCTTTGTTGGTCATAGATTCGTATGACTGTTTTTACTTAATTGGCCATTAGTATTGCGTTCTCTGTACATATGTTAGAGTAAATCTAGTCGCAGTGGTCGCTGGTTTGAGTGCAATGCAGGTCCTAGATTTAAAGGTTTGGAGAAAAGACGAGAAAATATACTTATTGGTTCACATTGTCACATACACATTGGGTTCTAATTTTATGAATGGGCACTTAAACTTGCAAACGTATGGGCAGTTTTGAAATGGATAATATTTGATTTTATATAATAATAGATATGCAAATTTAAGTTAAAAGCTCTATCATTCAAGTAAAAATTTATATGCAGGAGCCATAGAAAGAATGAAAGCTCAAACAAGATCAACAAAGAATGACTAATAACTACGATTGTTTCAGATGTTACTGAGAGAGATAGAAGAGTACCGACTCGTGCTTGACCGAGTCAGCCTGAAAGGACGACGACTTATCGACAATAATACACGAACCCCAAGACTTGCCGAGCAGTTG
>Ga0224511_10003256_pt1 | contig 11563 bp, 11 predicted proteins | sample SF_May12_sed_USG_2_FD_169988 | JGI IMG/M metagenome (GOLD analysis project Ga0224511, IMG submission 169988) | Sediment microbial communities from San Francisco Bay, California, United States - SF_May12_sed_USGS_8_1 | ecosystem: Environmental > Aquatic > Marine > Sediment | place: USA...
TAACTGGAAGGCCACTGAGAGGTCTCTGTCCTTGGCGGTCTTTGTGTTAACACTACGCATGAGTCCGCTGGGAGTAGAGGTGATGGGTCGGTATGATATCAAATGTGAGACTAACTGAGTCAATTTTATTAGATACAGAAGGATAAAGTTCCGGACTAATTCCCACTTCAAACAAAATGCCATTACCCTTTAGTTTAAAATTCACTCATACCTATATTTTATTTTATATTATATTTTAATTTAGTTCGGGCACTGATATTTTTATAAATTAATCTGGAGGCATGTCTTGTTATATTATTGGTCCACTTGGTCATCACTGAGTCCTTGTTATATTGCAGTCCGGACATTTACACGTGCTATAAATATTACAGCCCGGACACTAGCATTTGTTATATTACTGTTCAGATACTTACCCTTGTTATAAAACAGCCCGGGCACTTACACGTGTTATAATTATTACAGTCCGGATACTAGCATTTGTTATATTACTGTTCAGATACTTACCCTTGTTATAATACCGTCCAGACACGTACTCTTGCTATAATTATTACAGTCCGGATACTTACATCTGTTATATTACTGTTCAAATACTTACCCTTGTTATAATACCGTCCAGACACTTACTCTTGCTATAATTATTACAGTCCGGATACTTACATCTGTTGTATCACAGCTCAGATGTTTAAGTTTGCTATATCACAGTTTGGATACTTACGTTTGTTGTATTACAGTTTGGATACTTACAGTCAGGACATGGTACTTACTTGCGCTATACTACAGTCTTGACACTTACATTTGTTATATAATCTAGACTGGACAGGATGCTGAGGCGTGTGAGAGCCAGAGCTACTGGCACATGAGCGTCTTTGCTCGAATCAGCGGCCATGTCATAGAATCTCTTTGCCAAGTGCAAGTCCTGTAACCAATGAACACCATTCACTAGACGTTAAGGGGTCCAGAGCCTATCGGGGTACGAAAACTGTTTGGCCTACTCTACGAAGGAATATTACCACTATGGTTAGGGAGGTCAAGGTCGCTTAATCAAGAAGGTGCCAAACATAGTGATAGTCCGGTGGCTACACGGATCAAAACGACATAGCTGTCTTGTTTTTTGCACAGTTTACTAGAGCCCATGGAATTCTGTGGTACAGCCCTTCCAAGAAGACCCTACTACAGAGCTCTTTAGAAAACCCGATTTACTGAGTTATTTTTATAATGGCCTTAGCCCAGACCGGGTGATGGCATTCGCTTCGCCAGAGGTGCAAGTGAATAGCTTATGTATTCCATGAAACCTCTGTGGGTTATGCGAAATTCCATACGCGTCATATATGGGTTTTCTGTGAAAAGCTGGAATTATTCTCAAAAAATTGAAAATAATTCATGTTGCCAACCGGAACTTAAAAACGATTTTAGTTCCCAATTGCGACTCTCAGAGGCTAATCTAGAAAAGGATTGTGTCCGGTCTGAAATTTTACTGCTGGATTAAAAATGTTAAGGTATTGTCGTAGAGGTGTTGTGGACTACAGCGACCAAGAAGACAGTAAAAGCTATCAAACACAATCAGATGAGATGGCAGTTCACAGAGTGGACATGTGAAGACAAGACTCAGTGCTGTTTACATCGCTCATGTCCTATGCTTTCCTAAAGGGCCAGGATGGCTCAGTTGGTTGCAATCGATAGATAGCAGGTTCGAGTAGGGTGTTTTTATGGTATGGACCTGAAGCAAGCCCCTCACTCCAAACTGACATAGTGGAGTGATGATATTGGCCCACATGTGATGCTCCGTGCTGGGGAAAACCGAGTATCTAACCATTCAGCTTTGCCACGCGAGAGAAGAAGGCAATGCCTGTATTATATAACGTTGTTATTCGTGGAAACCCATGCCTTAATTAGGCAGCCTTTCAATAGAGAATTATTAGGACGATTCTCTAAACCTGATAACTATCGTCCTGATGAAATAATAACAGTTTTTATGTCTCGCTCGATGATACCCTGCGTAAAAAAATCCAAGTGTCCTGATGAGAATGCGGCATTCTAGAGGAAATCTGTCGGACCAAGTGTTTCTCAAGGCGCGTCGGTGGGAGATCTTCTGCTTGCACTCGCAGGTCCCATAGAGAAGGTAACTCCGTATACGGATGGTATTTCGTTATTTATCGCCACGATCTGAATTCAAAGATGAAAGAGTTTCGCCATTCTTCTCTATCCTCTATCTTTCCGCACATATACAGGAGTTGTGTGAGTTATTCACTTGTCCCTGTTATTGACTCCTCACAGTTTTCAGTTATATAACATCGGGGTTGCATAACTCAGTTCCACGACCGGACAGACTAGCCCTCACGAGAAGGAGAACAGCTATGATGCGCGTACATCTCATCAAATTAACTTTTAAATTGATAGCGTGGGAGTCGTTCCGGGTTATTGCTGAAAAGCGCCGAGTCATTCAGTCGTTAAACACATAATATAAACCGGTCATTTATCAGCCATCAGGGTGTAATTAACCGGGGAGAGCTCTTACTTTTATTAATGCCTTCCATTAGCTTCTGTGATCAGATCGCAGGGGGCTTCTCCAATGACATATTCCTGACATTTACCTGATCACGGTCAATGCCGTGAGGTTTGTGGCATTTTGGTTTGTATCCTAGAACGCACTGGTTTTTAGAATAGTGGGACATTTCGGTGGTAGAGCGAGGGATTCACAGCCCATCGAACCAGGGTTTTAAAGGTGCATTCAGACCAGACCGATTATCCGGTCGGTATGGCTTACAGATTCTGAGTAAAAAAACTAGCCGATGCAATGTCCCTATAGTCCTTCCGCGGGCTTTGACATCGTAGTTTATCCGCATTGGTCAAACATTGACCAATAAGATCGGGGTAAGTCGTTTGTGCGGAATACCCCGGAATACCGCGTTTCTGGTTTGACGTCTAAAAGTACCTACAGCTGTTCTTTGCTATGACGCCCCGGAAGCAAGGTAAGATAAAAGGTGTGCGATGATTAGTCCTTGTCAAGTCGCAGATTATTGGTCACTACATTTACTTGTTTTTGATTGGTTGAAACTATACGGATCATCGGCAGGTTTTGCCTGATTGCCAATGAGTTCAAATCCTACCGATTGGCCCTTACCGATGGGCTACCGATGAGCAATTCGATCAGTAAGCCCTACCGACCGGATAATCCGTCTAGTCTGAATGCATCTTTATTTCAGGCTTAGCGAGCTCCTCTCATCCTAATCCCCGCTCAAAACAAAAACAAGTAGAACACTGTCTAACCGGGTAGCTTCGCCATAGCGGTCTCTTGTATGGCAGAGCTGCCGGGTCAAATACTCGGTTTTTTTCACCAGTTATGGGTTAGCGCGGAGCACCACATGCGGGTCAGTATCATCGCTCCAGGTTGTGGTCAGTAAACTGAAGTCAGTTTGCGCATCACCAGTCGAAACTCGGCTACTCTTATCGAGAAGGGAGAGGTGGACCTTTAACAATTTGACAACCATGAACTGATTCTCAGCCTTAGCCACCGGCTGGGATTTCCAGTTTTAACCGTGGTCATCCGAACCCGTATGCAAGCAATTTATAGTGATGCTGAAGATATGTGGGCAAACACTAGTTTATAGGTAGGCAGCTTTCTATGCAAAAATCTCTAGCTCAGGGCCAGTGAGAAACCGTCTTTACGAGTGAAGTTAAGTGTAATCCCCAAGGCTAGGTTAGGAGAGCGAGATTTTTTGCGTGGTACGAGACAAACTGACGGTACAAGCAGGAAGTCTCTCAATCATGCACCCTGGGATACGTAGTCACATCCCACTCCCATCACACTCCCCAGGCGAATCTCCCTACACTAATCCCGGCAGATATTACGAGACACGAGTGGTAAAGGTGTGAATGCTGCGGGGGCTATATCCATCATACTGACCTGTTTGAGCCCTAGGCCAGCTTCGTGCATATAGGCCAGGTTATACATAGCCTGAGCATTATTCTGTTGCTCCCCGGCCACGCGGTAATGTTGGATGGCCTGCTCGTAATCTACTTTAGTACCAAGACCATAATAATGATAGTCTCCTAGCTTAATCCTTGCCACAGTCGAACCTATCAACAAGAAAACCAACATCCATGAGTGCCAAGTAAAGCAATGGAGTAGTACACTAGCCTGAGTGGATAGCACACTGGCCCTAGTGAATAGCATACTGGCCCTAGTGAATAGCATACTTGCCTAGTAGATAGCGCATTGGCCTTAGAGGATAGCACACAGGGTCAAGTGGGTAGCACACTGACCTTAGCGGATAGCACACAGGGTCAAGTGGATAGCACGCTGACCTTAGTGGGTAGCATACTGAGCTATCCCACAGTGCCCTAACCACCGAGCAAACCTCCCTTATCCCACTATCTCATTCTTTCTCCCTAGCATTGACATGTTTGCTCGGCTGACCTTGACCAGCAGCTCGGCTCCACTGAAGTAATGCTCGTTTATATTTCTCCTGATGAGCAAACATCTGCGTCTCTCCGGCATCGAGTAAATATGCGACGTTACTCTGCGCGACCTCGTAACCTGAAAGTCAAACACACGAGGTCACACGAGGAACTAAAACTCATTTCTGGCTAGTCACCGTGCACACACGCACACGATTCTGACTAAAAGGGGCTCCACTGAGGTACGAGTTCTCAAAGAATGTAGAAGGTGAGCTTGATTTGTTATTCATTGACATAACCATCCGGATCAGCAAGTGCCAAAGGCATCCTAGCTATAATACATATATGAAGGTAGACCAGAGAAAAGTGAGGAGTTGTCAACCCTTAACACAAACTGGAGGCGTGGCCTAGGGAACTGCTCTGTTTTGATGATGACATAACTCAGTATGGTACCCATACTGAGTTATGTCATCATCAAAACAGAACAGCAGGGCCAGGCTACTGAATGCTTTTTCATTGACTACAAAATTCTTTAGAGGTTTGCTTATAAGCTATCAGGATAACTTTTTGGCCTTGTGTTCGGCCATTGAGTGGCACTGAGCAGGCCAGGAGCATTGGTAAAAAGTGTGCATCTGCATTCTAAGGATTGCGGGTTCAAGCCTCAATGCAGGCGAGGTGTTTTTCTGGTATAGACCTTTAGCAAGCCCCTCACTCCAAATGGCTAGCGTGGATTTGGAACACTACGGTAAAAACAATGGAGGTCCCAACCAGTGGATAAGCGTCAGGTTCACTCCACGGTAATTAAAGATTCACCTTTCCCTTCTCGACATGAATAGCCGAGCTTTGGCGGGTGATGTGTAAACTGACTTAGGTTGACTGACCCCCAACTTAGAGCGTTGATACTGAACCGCACCTAATGTTTCATGCTAATCCATAACTTGTGAAAAACAAATACAGCAAAACTCGGTTAACTCGACCCTGGATAACTCGAAAACGTGCTTAACTCAAACCAAGCTTAATGGTCCCTGCCTGGGTAATGACAATTTGCTGGGCATATCTCGAACTTTTAATCACAACTCGAACTGATTAACTGCGGTTAGTGCCATCAGATTACCTTTCCTGTGGCTGGACGTGTTTACATTCTTGTGTGACAAGCTTAATTTCATTGTTTTTTTCTTTTCACATGAGAAAATCTGGCAAGTTTTAGAACGTTTAGCCAGGAAATGGAATATACTAGAGCGAAATGGACTCGCTACGGTGGCCACATGGCTAAAGCAAAGAGGGAGAATAACTCATAACTCAAACCTTTCATAACGCAAACTTTGTTTGGTGGTCCCCAGCAGTTCGAGTGTCCAAGTTTCACTGTATCTAACCCGGCAGTTTTGCCATACGCGAGGAGACGAAGTACCACCGGGCACCCAATCCGAATCCGCTCTTTTATAAAATAGTTTAAGGCAGCGTCTACACATGTGGGAACTTGATAACTTAACCAGTAGGGTCACTGCTTGTTAAGGATATAGGACAAATTAGTGCCACTGTATATAGCGGGCCTACAGACGGAGCTGGCTATACTAGCCCAGGGGTGACTGAACTCTGATGGATGGGCAAACAGACAAAATGCCAACGACTGAAGTTCACCGGATTCTGGGAGATACACGGAGCGGTGGCTGAGTTGTTACACCTTGTTATCTCGAATCTCATGGGACCGGTCGATTTACTTCGAAATTATAAACATTTGAGTTTAACATGAGACAAGGAGAAGACGACTCCAGCTTTCAAAATGCATTGAATTTAAATGTGAAAGGAACTCCCAAAATGTCAATGCCACTGTCAAGTCAAGGTCATTAACCAACTCACCAGGGTCGGTTTAACTGCTGTTCTACATGAAAGTTATCAATATTTTTTTCACAAACCTGACCATTAAGACAACTGACAACTGTTTTCGAGGTACAATGAACCTATTTGCATTGAAATGGTACAAGAATTCATGTACTAAATGACCTACGAACTTCGAGATTGTAAGCTGAAGCATCCACATTCAAGGGTTAGTTTATATATAGTCATCATTGATTGTGTCGTTACCAGCCGATTCTTTCGGCAAACCTCGTATTCCGAGACTCTAAGCGTCAAGATACGAAGATCCCACCTGTATCACTTCATCAATTATTCCAGGTCATAAATCATGTCATGGTCATGTCAAGGTCATGTAACAGCGCCATGTTGTCACCCGCTGTCACAGACAAGGCCGGATCCAGGTCATACCCAAGAACTGGTTAGATCTGGATCCAGTTATTTCTGTGGCGTACGACGGCAGCGAAAATACAACAATGTCCTAAACATATCATAACCAGCCAGATAATCGGTTTGGGTTGGTACTATGCCTATCCAAAACTTTCTTCATTAAAAAATTATATATGTGGAGGCCATATTCAAGTCAACAACACCGGGTCACTCAAATAAAGGGGTTATGTCATGGCCAAAAGTGTCTTCACTTGTTTTCAGTTTCTGAAGCCTACCATGAACAAATGGGCCCAATACCCAGCTCAAATGAAAGCTTAGATATAGCCCTATCCAATGCGCCTACTTAGAGCCATTGGTGGCGCACTTTTCCGACCGTTGACGCAACAGAATTGGCCTCGAGATAGAAATTAACACAGAGCCATTAGTGTTTGCCCCAGGTTACGTCCAGATGTTTGAAAAATCCTCTAGCGGGTGCACACTAGACTTGTAGTTACACAAGTCTATATAGAAAAAGTGTTCAACAGAACTATAGAAATAGGGTTTCAGAGTGCAGTTTTTCACTTTTGTCAGCGAGCGTTAGTGCCATTATTGCAAAATGATAGAGACCCGAACGCATCGGCCTCTACATGGGGCTAGGGAAAACCAGGCAAAGCACTTCTTATAACTTTAGTTTTCTCCAATATTACGCCCAATTTTCTACTCAATGTTATTAGTGAGTAAAGATCATTAGGTTACGAAGTTTTAGTAATTAGATCCCATTTCATTTCTATTTGGGCCATTTGGGCCGTAGTTATTCGAGTCATCAATATTCGTTTTGTGGAAAAAGATCATTCGCTATCGCTGCAATGAATGCTGAGTTGCCTCCCTTTACGAATGGGGAACACAACTCCGAAAGTGTGTCTACCATCGACCGTGTCATGATTCATAACCCCTTTAAATATCCTAAGATAACTCCAAAGAAACAAAGAACAGTTTAGGCGCCCCCAAGAACGCATCAACGACACTGCATCAATAATGCACACATGACTCACACAGAGACTGTGGCCATATTGGAATGCGGTTCTCACCTAGTTCAGCCACGACCAGATATTTCAACATGGCGACGTCGATGTATCCCCGCTGGTAGAAATCATAAGCTTCCATGAGCATCTTTGCCCAGGGGCCACGTTCGGCTACATTCTTATACAGCTGCAAAGTAAATACATCAAGGGTTCAACACGGAGCCAAGACAGAATGCCCTAAAATCACTGAAACAAGCAGCTGATTTGTCTGACAGAAAAGATTCAATTAAATAATTTTGGTAATCCTTCAACTGAAGTTTTAACTGAATCTCTTACAGGCTCGCTGGATTGTCTATTTCCTGGTACAGGCATAACTTTTATTTTTGTGACCATCATCGAATACGGCTGGTGGTGTTAAATAAACGGGCTGTCAAGTTACACACCAAGTTTAAAAGATTTTTACAGGAGCTCAGAATTTCATTGGTTTGATAAAACTGCGAAAAGTAACTTCGTGTACTCCTAGACAGCACAGGTGTGGTGCAGAAAGTGGTCTACCGAGTCTACTTGATTCAGCATTTCGCTAAATTGAGCCATTAGGAGATTTTCTGCTTGCACCCGTGTGCCCCATAGAGAAAGTAAATCTATGGGAGGGCCTTCTTTATTTAAAGTCGCGATCTGAAACTCACGCGACATGCTCACTCACCTCGACAGCTGTATGGCATGCCCTCATTACTCCAGTTCCAGTGGAGTGCATCTGAGCGAGGTGGTAGAAGGCCAGCACATTGCCGCTCTGCGACGCCAGATTAAAGTACTTTAGAGCTGCCTTATAATCTCGCTTGACGCCTTCACCCCCTACAAGATTCAAACATGCACTACTTCAGCCATAAAATTCAGGCATAGAACACAAGTTTTCATACCGATGAAAATAAATACCAAGTTCGCAATTGATTTCAGAATATTGTATGGTCAGGGACTCAGGGGACTTACAGGGTTGATAGATTGGAGTGTATCCCAGTGAGCTATCGCCGAGCCTAATCTGCAGTGACATCTGGTGAGAGTCATTCGATAATTTGACATGTTGCGATTTTCGTTGATATTGAATTTTGGGTTGATAAAATATTCCCCATGTGCTGCCCAATGTACCTCATTCACTGCTACAGCCTTGATGACTACCACAACTGATTGTATTGCCGTTACTAAAGTAAGAATATACAGTCAATGGACAGACTTCTCAATCACTTTAACAACTCACTATAATGTAGGAGGCCAAGCTGCAACTGTCCGTCCACCCAGTTCTGGTCGGCTGACTGTTGGAAGTACTGTAAGGCTTTAGTGACGTCTTTATTCACAGCATGTCCATCTAAATACAGCCGCCCAAGACCAGCCTGTCCTATTGGGTTACCCTGTAAGAAGATTTCATAAGCATTAAGCATCACTGGGTTTAAAGATTTCGTTCAACCCCACAACCGTTGTCGGTTTTCAAAGCTCAACCTGGACTCAGTTCTCCATGCCCTAACCTCTTCCAAACTCTTACAAAGTTTCGCATTCATACTAAATAAATGCCATGGAGTCATACTGACCTGCTCAGCGGACCGAGACAGCCATTTAAATGCCGTATCATAGTTTTTCTCAATGCTGCCAGCCCCGTCAGCATAGATTCGGCCAAGGTATGCCTCAGCATTGCTGTTTCCTCCAGCAGCAGCCAGAGAGAAGTAGTGAAAGGCGAGCTCATAATCGACAGCAACTCCACGACCTCCCTGATAGTATAACTGACCTAGACCAACCTGCCAATTTAAAGATAATTTCATCCTCTTTCCTATCTTGAACTTTTTGTCACTTGGATGGCATTATTAAGTCACTCAGTTGTTTTCAGAATGGCCAATGGTTTATCTCTTTGTGTTATTACTCTATGAGTCCGGATCCGACGAGGGGGAAAAGATAAAGAAGTTTGTCAGATCACAATAACTTCATCATTATTGTTGTAATCTATCCCATCGATGGATGAAGATCGCGTCTACTGGTCTGTCTTCTGCTGATTGTCACCAGCCAGTAAGTGATACGCTGCGAATGAGCATCAGGGAGCACACTTGGAGGTGGACTCACGGATCCAGACTTATCTCCCTTATAGCCATGGGTTGCCCTTGGACAAGGTGTAGCAACCGGTGAGGCCTCCACCGTCTTGTGAGTTGCTAGCGATAGTGACAGGCTATAGGGCATCACCGTTGACAGAAAAGTAGGGATATGGAAGAACGAGGCTTCCAATGATGTGGCTTTCCCTCCCTTTTAGTCCAATTTCGAATACGCCCTACTTACCTGTAGTGAGACGTCCCCTCTATCAGCCAGGAATCAATACGTCCCACATACATGTGCTGAGATGTCCCCTTCATCAGCCAGAAATTGATAGGTTTCCTGAACCTGCGCCGAGACGTCCCCTTTATCAGCCAGGAATTGATACACTGGCACTCACCTGCACTGAGATATCCCCTTTTATCAGCCAGGAATCGGTATGCTGGCATCCACATGTGCTGAGGCATCCCCTTTAGCAGCCAGGAACTGATATGCCCCGCTTACCGGTGCTGAGACATCTCCTTCATCAGCCAAGATTTGATACGCTGGAACTTAATGTATCGAGACATCCACCTTTTCAGTCAGGAATTGATACGCCCCACTTACCTGTGCTGAGACATCCCCTTTATCAGCCAGAAACTGATAATATTGAATGAGATCATCATCTAGTACATTGGAGCTGCTAGACGGGGTAATATCTGCCTCATCATGGAGTCTCAATCTCTGTACAGTCGGTCCTCCGGACATGGTCACTTTATCAACCACTACAATCAAATAAGGCCACCTTCACATGGTAATACGTGGTCACATGGAAAACATCGCTGCTGAAAACTGGAACTGCGGGTTCCCGGATCTAAATCACTATCCGAATCAAACGCTCTTAAATAATCATGACTGGACCTCACGTGACGAAACAGCTCTCATGTTTTCTGACTATATCCCATGGCTGTATATTCCCATTTGGATTCCAGTCGGCCCCGGAGTTATTTTTTTAGAACATTTGCGAGTATTATTCTCTCACATTTTACTGTCTCTCACCTGTCTGAGCTGCTTTGCTGTAGTAGATGAGAGCATTCTCACAGCTCTGCTGAACACCCAGACCTGACAGATATCGATATCCCTACAAGCAGGAAGACTGATAGACACAAAGATCCAATATTGAGCTGACCCAACAGACAGTCACACAAAGTAATGATGGCCATCAAACGGCAACAACTGCATAGCACGCGTGCTATGAATTTGTTGTAATAAGGGGACAACTCCTAATATCGTGCGTTGTATCGTAATTCAGAGTTGTCTGCACTTTGATAAAACTGCAACATGTCTTCTTACGATTAAGAACCGGTGATTTTATTTATTTGATCTTATCCCTGATTATAGTCAATCAATATTATATATTATATCTTATATATTATGTATTATATATTATGTATTATATATTATATATTATATATTATGTATTATATATTATATATTCATCCTGATGATATTTTGAGGCTCCCAAATAATTCTGAGAAAACAAGGAGCCTATCATAGGATGAATTCCATCAGTTTTGATTCATTATGCTTTTGACCATCAAATTCAATGGACCTCTTATGATTCTGAAACTGAAATGGTTGGAGCTGGGAGCTATGTGAGGACCTGACACTCACACAGGAGACCCACGTTGATCTGGGTTTTGAGACAAGCGCGCTCGCCATTGATTGAAGATTGATCCAGTGTAGAGAGTGGAGATGAAGCTGACTATCTGTGCCTAGAATGCAGCAGTAGAATAGAGAGATAAACTTACCAGAATCATTTGAGCAAGCTGATCTCCACCAAGAGCTGAGAAGGTCATATAGACGAGACCTTTAGC
>Ga0224511_10003257_pt1 | contig 11562 bp, 13 predicted proteins | sample SF_May12_sed_USG_2_FD_169988 | JGI IMG/M metagenome (GOLD analysis project Ga0224511, IMG submission 169988) | Sediment microbial communities from San Francisco Bay, California, United States - SF_May12_sed_USGS_8_1 | ecosystem: Environmental > Aquatic > Marine > Sediment | place: USA...
GTGACCATATTCAACCCAGCTAGCAGGCAGCAGATTGCTGAGAGACTGGCGGGGTTGGGTGTTAAATTCACTGAGTCTACGGAGAAAGGCAACACCATTGTGAACGAGAAGGTTTTAGAGAGCATAGACTTATTGGAGGCAAAACTAATCGCCAGATATCTACTGCTCCAGAAACGTATCTCTCAGGTGACCAGTTGGTTTGATGTGGTTCAGGAGGATGGCAGGGTGCATGGACGGGTTATAACCAATGGGGCTGTGACAGGGCGTATGACGCACCATAGCCCTAACATGGCGCAAGTACCGTCTGTTAGCGCAGAGTTTGGAAAGGAGTGCAGAGAGCTATGGACAGTTGAGGTTGGTAACAAGCTGGTAGGGGCAGATGCTAGTGGTCTAGAACTGAGGATGCTGGCGCATTATATGAAGGACGGTGCTTATGTCAGGACAGTGGTTGAGGGGTCAAGCAAAGATGGGACAGATGTCCACACGCAAAACCAAAAAGCAGCAGGGCTACCCACACGCGACCAAGCGAAGACATTTATATATGCGTTCCTCTACGGTGCGGGCGCGGCAAAAATCGGTTCTATTGTTGGCGGTGGGGCGAGAGAAGGGCAAGCTCTTATTTCCCGATTTCTTATCAAGACTCCCGCACTACAGCGCCTACGAGATAAGGTATCCGTCTATGCGAGTCAGGGGTTTGTACCGGGGCTTGATGGTCGCAAGATATGGATACGTTCTGAACATGCGGCGCTTAACAGCCTTTTACAAGGGGCTGGCGCAATTGTTATGAAAAAAGCGTTAGTTATATTGCATGGTAAGTTAAAACATGGTATAATAAACGCTTCATTCTGTGCAAATGTGCATGATGAGTGGCAAATTGAAGTCCCAGAAGAGGATGCAATTCGCGTAGGTAAAATGGCAGTGGCGGCAATTGAAGAGGCGGGGAAACACTTCAATCTACGCTGCCCTTTAACAGGAGAATACAATGTAGGGAATACTTGGAAGGATACACATTGAAAGAAGAAACCAATTTGGCTGACGTTATCAATGGTGCAGATTCGGTCATTGTTATAACAGAAAAGGATGGGAACGTAGTGTTAACCTTTAGCCAAAACATCAGCGAGTTAGAGGTGTTGGATATTCTTGCACTTGTAACTTCGGAGTTTTATCTTGTTGCCTCAGATAACGAAGGCACTATTCACTAAGGAATTTAAATGACAGATGCAGTAAAAGTTAAAGCGGATATTATGTGGGCTTACCTGAACAAGCCTAACGAGTTGAGTGGCAAGTATCAGGTAGACTTGTGCAACCTCTCAGACAAGGCAGCTAAGGCTTTGGAAGAGATGGGTTTGGAGATTAAGCAGAAGGAAGGCAAGGGGAATTACATCACTTGTAAGAGTACCCGCCCCATTGTAGCCTTTGATGATGGTGGCTCTGCTATCGATGGTGGTATCCTGGGCAACGGCTCTAAGGCTGTGGCTCTGGTTGGCTCCTACGAGTGGGCGTACCAGCGTAAGAAGGGGGTGTCGCCTGCGCTGCGTAAGCTGGTTATCACTGAGCTTGTGCAGTATAACGGCGTGGGCGAGGATGAGCTTACGACAGACGAACTGCTGTAATGATAGCCCTACTTGATAGCGACATCCTATGTTATCGGGTAGGGTTTGCTACTGATGAGGAAACAGAGAACACCGCTATCGAAACAATGGCGGTGTTTCTCGAAGACCTTATTATGTTTGATTTAGTTGACTGTGACGGGCATGAGTTGTTCCTCACAGGCAAGAGTAACTTTAGACATGAGATTGCAGTAACAGCGCCTTACAAAGGTAACAGGAAAGATGCTAAGAAGCCTAAGCACCTTCCCCTTCTACGGGAATACTTGCAGATGGCTTGGGGTGCTACTGTAAGTGAAGGAGAGGAAGCTGATGATGTTATCGCCATTAGAGCTACAGAGCTTGGTGACGATAGTATCATTGTATCAACCGACAAAGACTTTAATCAGGTTCCAGGATGGCACTACAATTTTGTGAAGAGAGTCAAAAGTTATGTTACCCCAGAAGAGGGGTTGCGTTTCTTTTACAAGCAGATATTGACAGGGGACGCAGCGGACAATATCAAAGGGTTGTTCAGGGTCGGGGATGTCAAAGCGACAAAGATGCTTGCGGACTCGAAAACAGAGTTAGAGTTGTACCAGTGTTGTGTGGAGGCACTGGGAAAAGAGAGAGTGCTGGAGAACGCAAGGTTGTTATGGTTAAGGAGAAAACAAAACGAACTATGGGAGCCACCAAATGAAAAAGTTTAAACTGGCTGGCACTGAGTGGACTATTAAGTTTAACGATGGGATACATGACTTAGGTCGGACAGACCCTGATACGTTTACTATTTATGTTAACACCAAGCAAAGCAAGCAAGGGATGGATTTGGCATTCACTCACGAGTTGGTTCACGCTATTCTGTTTACGATGGGTGAACGTGACCACGATGAGAGATTTGTAGAAGGGTTCGCCCAGTTGTTATACCAGTATGAAAAACAGGTTGTATAACGATGGGGAATGGACAGAGGCTAGGTTTAAAGCGTTTGTAATATCAGCCCTCAGAGCCTACATGAAGAGGTATCCACCCAAGTGGAAGGCTCTCAAAGAGGCAATGGTTGGTAGGAAAGTTAACAAGAGGACGGGTAGGCTTGCCGAGCACTATAAGTGTGCTGCCTGCGAAGATTTCTTTGTGGCTAGGGATGTGCAAGTAGACCATATTAAACCTGTCGTAGAGCCTACTAAAGGGTTTAAGGATTGGTGGACATACATAAACAGACTGTATTGCGAGAAGGATAATTTACAGGTGTTATGCAAAGAGTGCCACAAAGAGAAGACTAACAAGGAAAGAAAAGAAAGGGCTAAGTGATGAATCAACATTTTATTTTCAAGCGGCTAAAAGAAGGGGAATACTCTAGTTTTCATTCAGAGTATATGCACACTTGTTCTGATGGCGCTACTTGGCATGAGGTGCTGCTGCACTTTGCTGCTTTCCTAGACAGTTGTGGTTATGTTGGTGTGCATGATAAAGTAGAACGCATGTTGGAGGAAGCTGAATGAGAATCTTTGTTATCCCTGACTGTCAAGTAAAGCCAGGAGTACCGACTGAACATCTAGAGTGGGCAGGCAAGGCTATCTGTGACTATCGCCCTGATGTTATTATCAACATTGGCGACTTCGCTGATATGCCCTCCTTGTCCACTCACGATAAGACGGGTAGTAAATACTTTGAGGGGAAGCGGTATAAGGATGATATCAAGGCTGCTAAAGAGGGGATGGTTAAACTGCTCAAGCCTTTGCGTGACCTCCAGCAAAGCCAGAAGGAGTCAAAGCATAAGATTTACAAGCCGCGCATGGTGCTGACGCTAGGTAACCACGAGAATCGGATTAACAGGGCTGTGGATAACAACCCAATGCTGGATGGTGTTATTGGTGTTAGTGACCTGGGCTACGAGAAAGATTGGGAAGTACACCCTTTCTTGCATCCGGTGTTCATCAATGGTGTGGGGTTCTGCCATTACTTTCCAGTCGGGGTTATGGGCAGACCAGCTTCGTCAGCCACTGTGCTGGTTAACAAGCTGCACCAGTCGTGCATTGCAGGGCATCAGCAGGGGAAGCAAGTAGCGTATGGTAAGAGGGCTGATGGCACTCCCATCTGTGGTATAATTGCTGGCAGCTACTACTTGCACAATGAGGATTACATGGATAAAATAACCAATATCCACTGGAGGGGTTTGGTAGTTTTAAACGAGGTTGAGAATGGTGCGTTTGATGAGATGTTTCTCTCAATGAATTATCTGAAGAAGAAGTATGCTAACCCTGAATGACATTTGTGATAAACTTAAAAGACTTGATGAGGTGACCCTTGTAGAACTTTTAGAGATTAGGAGTGAAGACATTGTAGAGAGATTTATTGACGAGATTGAAGACCGAGCAGATTACTTAGAGGAATTATTGAATGATACAGATTGACCCCTCCAGAGACAGTTTATTTGACGAACTAGGGTTGCAGCGATTAAAAGAAAGTTACATGCGAGATGAAGAGAAAAGTCCACAAGAAAGATTTGCGTTTGTTTCAGAGGCATTTGCTAGTAATCCAGAACATGCTCAACGTCTTTATGATTACAGCAGCAAGCATTGGCTTAGTTATTCTACTCCTATACTTTCTTTTGGGCGCTCTAAGCGAGGGTTACCTATCAGTTGTTTCCTCAATTACATCGATGATAGTGCTGAGGGACTTGTAAACAACCTGTCCGAAACTAGCTGGCTCTCCATGCTAGGGGGCGGTGTAGGCGTACATGTAGGCATTCGCAACAGTGACGATAAGAGCACTGGTGTTATGCCCCACCTGAAGATGTACGATGCCTCCTCTCTGGCATACCGTCAGGGGCGCACTCGCAGGGGTTCATACGCAATCTTCCTTGATATCTCTCACCCAGATATCATTCAATTCTTGGAGATGCGTAAGCCCACTGGCGACCAAAACCTACGCACACTAAACCTTAACCACGGGGTTAACATCAGCGATAAGTTTATGCAAGTTATTGAACGCTGCATGAAGGATGCTGATGCTGATGACTCTTGGGAGCTTATCAACCCAGCTAACGGGGAAGTGGTGGAGGTGGTTAGTGCTAAATACTTGTGGCAGAAAATCCTGGACTTGCGTATGCAGACTGGTGAGCCATACATTGTATTTATCGACACTGCTAACAAGGCTGTCCCCTCATGGTTAAAGGATAAGGGGCTAAAGATTCATGGGTCTAACCTGTGTACAGAGATTTTCCTGCCCACCAGTGATGACCGTACAGCCGTGTGCTGCCTGTCCAGCCTTAACCTAGAGTATTACGATGACTGGAAGGGTAATGAAAGGTTTATCCCTGACGTTGTGGAGATGCTTGATAATGTGTTAGAATACTTTCTCAAGGAAGCTCCTGACCACGTTAAACGGGCTGTAAACAGTGCCTACCATGAGCGTTCCATTGGCGTTGGTGCGCTAGGTTTCCACGCCTACCTACAAAAGAATAACATGGCTATCGATGGGGTTATGTCAAAACTAACTAACAAGGATATCTTCTCTCACATTAAAAAGGAGTGCTTACATGCAGATGCTGAACTCACTGTTAAAAGAGGCGCTTGTCCGGATGCTAAGAGCAGCAACATTCAGCGGCGCTTTAGTCATCATATGGCTATTGCTCCCAATGCTTCTTCTTCCCTTATTATGGGTAACACTTCGCCATCCATTGAACCGTTTAGAGCAAATGTTTTTCGACAAGATACCTTGAGTGGCGCACATGTATATAAGAATCGTTTTCTCAGAGAGAGATTGGATGCCCTTGGAATGGACAACGATGATATCTGGGCATCAATTATTGCCAATGACGGTAGTGTGCAGCACTTGGATGTACCAGATGATTTGAAGGAAGTGTTTAAAACTGCTATGGAGATTGACCAGCGGTGGCTTGTTGAGCTTGCCTCTGACCGCCAAGCCTTCATTGACCAGGGGCAGAGTTTAAACCTCTTCTTCCAACCAAACACAACCATTGCCTATCTACATGCAGTACACTTTCAGGCGTGGAAGCAGGGGCTTAAAAGCCTCTACTACCTACGCAGTGATAAGGTGAGGAAGGCTGACAAAGTAGGCGCTCAAATCGCTCGACAGCGTATTGAGGAGAATATCGACATGGCTGCGGTGGCTAACGGCGAGACTTGCCTAGCCTGCGAGGGGTAGAAGTGCCAGATTCCGAGCTAAAAGTCAAGCAAAGCTCGGTGCTAAAAACAGGGGGTTGGTACTACCCTACATACCCCCACCGAGCATCTCGATTTATAAGGATAACATGACCAAGAAACCACACTTAACAGATAACAGGACATTCAAACCATTCAAATACCCTTGGGCGTATGACGCTTGGTTGCAACATGAACAGAGCCACTGGTTACACACTGAAGTGCCAATGGGGGAAGACTTAAAGGATTACCAGAAGAAACTGACTAAAGAGGAGAAGGAATTCCTAACCAAAATCCTACGCTTCTTCGTTCAGGGGGACTTGGACATTGGTGATGGGTACTACAACCACTACCTACCAGTGTTCGGTCAACCAGAAATTAAGATGATGCTGGGTGGCTTTGCTGGCAGGGAGGCGCTGCATGTCGCTGCCTATGCCCACCTGATTGAGACTCTAGGGTTGCCTGAATCGACCTACAATGAGTTTTTAAAGTATGGTGAGATGGTAGAGAAGCATGAGTATTTCCAAACGCTTGACGGCGCTCCTATGGCTGAGAAGATTGCCACCATTAGCGCCTTCGGTGAGGGGATGCAACTGTTCTCTTCCTTTGTTATGCTGCTAAACTTTGCAAGGCACGGGAAGCTCAAGGGGCTAGGGCAGATTATCGCTTGGTCTATTGTCGATGAGACTCAACACGCCGAAGGGATGATTAAGGTGTACCGCGAGTGGGTTAAACAACACCCCGACCAGACCACGCCTGAGAGGATGAAAGAGATTGCTAGGGAAATGGTTGCACTAGAGGATAAGTTTATCGACCTAGCCTTTGGGATGTATGAGGTACAGGGGCTTACCGCTGAAGAGGTTAAGGAGTATATCCGCTATATCGCTGATAGACGGCTTATCTCTATGGGTATGAAGGGGGTATTCAAGGTGAAGAAGAATCCACTGCCTTGGGTGGATGGGATGCTAGGCGTAAGCCACACCAACTTCTTTGAACAGAAAGTAACAGATTATTCTAAGGGCGCTACCAAAGGCACTTGGGATGACGTATGGGGGAAAGCATGATGCAACTTACTTTAGTGCCGCGCCTGGGTATTGGGTTTGATATTGAGCACAATGACACCATCATCCATATTGTCGGGGATGACGAGGAGGAGAGGTTTCTAGCAGCTTATGAGGGGCTGATTATTAAACTCCCATTCTTGTCGATATACTATGGAGAGTTTGGGAAGTTTGAATAGAAAGCGTTAAATTAAAAAGCCCCTAAGTAGTAATACCTAGGGGCTTTTATATTGGTTTTTCTTTGTTACCTTTCCATAACTTTTACGTTTTCCCAACCTTGGAAAGAAGGTGTTTGTTTGCTTTTTGCGTAGTCTTCACCATAGAGCATTGTATTAACGTCCTCCATGTATTGATTACCAAGTATGCCACTTTCCCTTAGGATTTCTAAAGATTTCAATGTAACAGCGCCAGCAGTTCTTGGGTTGTTTTGGGCTTTTGCAAGACCAGCTAAAGCATTCATTGCTTTTGGATCAGTGACAGCCCTGCTTAGAAGTCTTGGTGTTAAATACAAAACAACACCAGTACCTAGGTATTCTCTGGCAGTTTCTTTAACCTCGCTAGGCAAAGCAAAATAAGCAGCACCCCCCGCTAAAAGAGAGGTTCCTGCCGCTAACGCCCTAGTCCTAAGAGTTGTAGGTCCTACGTTTTGAGGGGCACCAAAAACTGCTGCGTCAGACAACACTTCTAATTGTTTAATAGTTTTTGGGTCGTTAAATAAAAACTTCATGTTTGCTTTAAAAACTTTATCTTCTTTAAAACTTTTTGCAAACTTTGTTATTCCTTCTTGAGACCTAAACATTTCTTCTAGGAAACCATATTTTAATTCTTCTTTAAGCCCTGCTGCTTTAGGCGTGTATTGAGACATTTTGCTTATAGCTCTCCATGCCTCTTGTGCCCTTTCTGGGTTTTCAATATTAAAAAGATATGCCCCTACTGAAGAAGGTTCTGTTTTTAAAGCAGCACTAACGGTATCAGAGTAAAGAGTTTCTAGCCCTTCTTTATATGCGCGTTGAGCATTAAAGTAATCCCGTAAGATAGGAACATTTTGACGAGAACCTAAAGTTTTTGGAAGATTTAATTTAGAAAGATCATCAATGTTGTAAGACAAAAACTCTCCGCTTCTCAGTCCCGCTGGTTGGTCTATGCCGCCCTTAAGACCAAGTTGCCTAGCTAATGCTTTTTGTTCAACATCACCAAATGTCGTAACTGCAATGTAATCCATTAAGTTAGACATTGAATCAGCCGCTTTTACATATTCTTTTTCTAGAGATGAGGCTGGTTTTGCTACGTCTTTTAAATCTCTTGCTTTAGTTAACCATGCGCTTCTTAAAGAATGTGCATCATCAAAACGAATTATTGGGTTTTGTTTAATTATTTCTTCCAATACTTTTTTCTTATCTTCTCCTGAGCCGCCAAACTTAATTCTAGAAAGAGCTTGTAGTTCTTTTTTAGCTTCATCTTGCATTTTTGAAATATCAACAAACAATCCGTCACCTTGTTCTGCTAAATTTTTATATACCCCAGCTACTGATTCTTTAAGCTCTTTTTCAGCTATTTTGTGAACCTTTTTAAAACGATCACCAACAGACATTGCAACAACACCCCTATTAGAGGCAAGTGTTCCAGTAAACTCTGGATTTACTTCTAAAGATTTTTGGATATCTACGGCACCTTCTTTAAGCGCCCTTTCGTAATTTTCTGCTCTTTTAGTAAGAAGAGAACTGCCTGGAAGTGTTTCTAGCACCCCTTCTAAACCTTTTTGAAATTCTGATCCTGTTAAACCACTTTTGGTTAACGTGGCACCATATTGGTCAAGAAACTCTTGAGCAGCCACTCGAGCAGAGGCTTCAGGTGCCTTAGGATCAAAACCTAAAGGCTTGCCTGTTGTTTGTCTATAAATATCTTTTGTTAACTTAATTGCTTTATCGCCGACATGAAAAATAAGATTTCCACCTATGTCAAAAATAGCATTTTCAACTAAAGCACCAGCTTCTTTCCTTAAAGTTTCTTTTGAAAGCACATCCTTACCAGCGGCAAGTTGTTCTAATGGAACTGCTCCGGCAACAAGTGCTGATGAACTTGCTAAAGACGGAACGGTTGTACGAACAACAGGTGATGATTTAGAAAGCAGTTGAGAAAGCCTCGCAAAAGGCGCTGCTTCAGGAAACACAGCAGGCAAGATTGAACCAACTATGCCAGCAGCCGGAACAATACCACTTTCACTGGGTGTTGGATAAAGGGCTGTAAGAGGGTTTAAAGCCCACTCCATAGCAGACCTAGCTTCCTGTTGTTGCCGCTGTTGTTTTACCTCCGCTTCCCTAGAAGGAGCCTCTGTCATTACTTGGACTTTATTCCAATCAAAAGGGTCTGCCATGTTTACCTCACTTCAGAAAGAGTTGGGTTCTTAACTCATTTGCCATATTCAAATCTTGCTGCGACAAGAAATTATTTTGTTTAACAGCCTTTTGTTCTAATTCATTTAGTTTTCTTGCTTTACCATACATTTCAGAATATTTTAGATTAAAGTCTGCCATTGACGGAGTTACTTGTTGTGCTGCAAATGTCTTGTATGCGGCTAAGTCTGCTTCCTGTTCTACCTTAATGTTATTCAATAGTTTTAAAACTGTCGGAAGCTGTTGTTTTAAGTTTGGTTTGCTTTTTAACAATTGATCAAGTTCTTTATTTGACTGTGATCCAGGAAATGTTTTAGCAATTACTTGAACATATTGAGAAGAAAGAGCTTCCATCAATTCAGAGTCCGTCATTTTAGACGGTTCACCGCCAACACCTAAAAGATTAGCTATCTTAGCTAATGCCAGCCGCTGATCCGCAAAACTTCCAGTGTATGCGTTTCCGGCTGTCGCCATCATTTCTTTTGTTTTTTCATACATACCTACGTTTGATATAAAACGTTGACCGTTTATTTGCCAATCTTCAGTATTTGCTCTTGCGTCACTCACTCCCTGTGCTTTAAAAATTGCTGCACTTACTGCTTCTGCAACATCTTTAGGAAGATTACCTTTAATTATTTTTCCAATGTTTGGAACCTTTATTGACTCTCCTCTTTCATTTAATCCAAAAACAACTTCCCTTTCTACATTGCCTATTTGTTCAAGATAAACTTGTTGCCCATGCTCATTAGTTCCAACACTTTGCATTTTCCGGTCTGGATTAAGAATAGGTTTAAGTGCAGCGGCTGTTGCTTCTTTACTTGTTGCCGCAAGAGCAATTGCACTAGGGTCTGCGTTTGGATATATTTTTGTTAAACCTGTTTTTCTTTGAGATTCATTAGCTTTACTAACAAAGAACTCAGTACCCTCTTTAGTTGCTGCTATTGTTGGAAGCCTCTCCTTAAGTGCGTCGGGAATATCAGTGCCAAAACTTTCAAGAATTGTTTGACGAGATTTAATTTCTTGTTGTTTTTCTTGGGTTGTTTTTGCTTTTTGTGCTAAATCTTGTGCTTGTTTAGTATATTGTAAAGCAAGTTCTGGCTTGTTAGCCTGAGAAGCTGCCTGAGCGGCTTTTTGAAAATCTTCTTGAAGAACCAAGGGGTTTACTGCCATTTCTGCTCTAAAATCAGTTGCTCTTTTATCTTCTGCTTCCTGTTCCCGTTTAGCACGTTGAGCCGCCGTAAGTTGCAAATCCTGTAACTCTAACTTACGCTTTTCTTCAGCAGCTTTCATATACTGAGCACCCATACCAGGCTTATCAGCTAAAAACTCTGCCACATAACCCATCTTCTCTGATGGCGTTCCACCCTTTTGGGCTGCATACTGGATGGCATCATTGATATAACCAGCCTCAACCTCACCAGCAACTTTACCACCAAACAACTGACCAGCACCCATGCCCATCATAGCGCCAGCATTCTGACCCATAGAGACTACTTGCTGCAAAAGCCCTTGCTGCCCCATCTGAGCAGGGGAAACCATTGAACTATCTAAGGCTGCGTTGCGTAGTTGCTGCACGGAAGGAGTATTAAAAAGACCTAAAATTTCACTAGCCATGTTACCCCCAAAGACTTGTTTGTGCGCCTGTCACAGGATTAAACCGCTGTTTCATCAATGTTTGACCAAGGCTGCCAAACATACCAGCACCAGATAATGCACCAGCTAGGTTGGCTTGTGCAGCCTGTTGACCCCCAGCTAGCAGCGCCTGAGCCTGCTGACCCCCACTGACCGACTGTTTAGCCCCAATGTCAGCACCAATGGTAAGAGGACGTAACCCATACTCTTCAATACCCAAGCCAGTTTGCAGCAGCCCTGTACCGCGACCAATAGCACGGTCAATGTCAGCCTGTGCCATCTCTCGGCTCTGGATGCCCAACGCTGCGTCAGCCTGTGCCCTGGCTAAGTCACGCTGGTATTGCTCTGGGTTAACATAACCAGTTCCAGCGCCAGCGCCCATAGCAGCACCACTAACACCCAGCCCAATCCTACCACTTTGCAATTGTTGCTGGCGCAGGGCGATGTCTTCAGCCTGTCGCTGTGGAGCCATTAGCTGCTGCTGTTGCGTATAATACTGTTGAGCCGCCGCTGCTGGGTCAGATTGAATCCTCCCCATAAAATCAGCAGCACCCCCATACATGGCATTCCTGAACGCCTGTAAGGTAGGGTCTAAGGTGTAACCAGCTTGCTGATTAGGCTCATCGAAGAAGCTAGTACCAAACCCTGTCGTGATTGAGTAGGGCTTGAACTTAGCAGCTTCAGCAGCAATCTTAGCAGCCTCGATGTTACTCTGAGCAGATTCTC
>Ga0224511_10003258_pt1 | contig 11562 bp, 9 predicted proteins | sample SF_May12_sed_USG_2_FD_169988 | JGI IMG/M metagenome (GOLD analysis project Ga0224511, IMG submission 169988) | Sediment microbial communities from San Francisco Bay, California, United States - SF_May12_sed_USGS_8_1 | ecosystem: Environmental > Aquatic > Marine > Sediment | place: USA...
AGCTCGACAGTCCATACATCATCAAATGTAGTACATTTGTAGAATTTTCTCCTACAATGCTGTTAAAGTCTATTTTTAGCAGTTAATATTCCATTTACTAACAGCTAAATGAAAGCAAATATATTTTTTCAGTTTCTAACTTTCCTAGTAGAATGCAACAAACAATTAAATAAAGGCTTAATAAAGAATACGACTCAAGGACATCATTCGTTACACCAACTCGGTGTTTAATTCAAATAATGTCTGTTTAGCCTCTAACTACATAAAGTAATCCCGATAAAAGCTTTAGTTATTACTGAATATACGAATATGTATTATGGCTTTTAATATATTTATATTTTACATGTTAAAATATAAATTAATTAATGTTGTAAAGATTTGCTGTTTAATGATGGAAATTTTGAGGAAAAGTTCTATTTGTGATTTTCTTGGGACGAAGGAGGGGTTGGGACTTTGTTGACTGTCGACACTCCCAGATACTTAGTTTGAGCAGACAATCTGACTACTGTTTTGTATATAATACAAGTAATGTTTGCTCTCATGCCTTGTTTTAAAGTGACAGTAAAATATGTTTTGAGTATATCAATGATGTATAGCGACGCAAATGTGGGTTTAAGTGACTTTTTCATCCTGGGGATGAAATAATAAATGAATTATATGCTATTTACGTGTGAAAATATAGTTCCGTTCATGTGCTGGGGCGTGATTGGTGTGACCCATTTCATTACCAACGACGAATAGCTTCAATAAAACTGAGGCTGATAATTTCCCCAATGCACACAATTCTTCCTGAGGACTTTGCCTTTGTCTAGGGATAATTATAATTAAAATAAATAACGGTTAATACATTAATGCCCGTAAAGCTATGTGTGTTAACATAGCACAAACCCCTTACCTGGGACAACGTGATGGTGTTCTTTTTAATAAATTAAATTGAAATGCCTCTGTGATGGCCCTGGGTGTGGTTTTTAATTTTGATAATTACAACCAAGATGATGGCGATTGTTTTGATTGCTAAAACTTGCAGCGATACCGAGTGTAATGTTGTGGTTATAATTAGTGACAGCCTAGATTACAATATTGTAGATTTGTTTGCAGTTATTGAGCCTCTATTTAATAAGTCATAACCAAAATTGGCAACATTAATTATATTTATTCAAACATTACTGAATACGATAAAACTATTGTAAATCACATTCAGAACAAGCCTTTGAGGGTATTGTTATCATGCACAAAGGCTTAAAAGTTGCCAGGGGAATTGTAATTGATAATACGTGAAATGAACGATCAAATTCTATATATTGGGAATGGTATATGATAACATAATTACTTGATGGAGTTGTATTGGAATCGTGCCGCCGCATGGCCAGCGTTGATCGAGTATGTCCCAGCCTTCCTGTTGGATGGCCGCCTGTAATCAATGCTCGCCTTACCCACTCGTATTTCTCCAACTCGACCTCCGACTGGGGATGATGCCGATGCTAATTGGGCGTCCGATGACACGGGACAGGAACCAAGGCATCCCGACAGTTTATAGCAAATAGTGCGAGGAACGATCGATGCATATTTTACTTTTACACATTTATTTGTAACGCTTAGTAATTAAGAGTTTCCGAATGTACATACACCGTCTCCCATGACAACAACTCTGGTTCAAAACTATATAGCCGATGTTTTTGTATATTAAGGACAATATGAAGACAGACAAAAGCTTCCTATATAAACATATGACCTGGGCAATGGCTTTACAATGATAAACCAGTCAAAACAAAACGCACTTTTAGCATTTAAATTTTTCTCTTTTTTTATTCTCTACAGCCACACACAAGTTTGGAGGAATAAGTATCCATTAATAAAGAAAAACTTTCTAAAACAGGGCACGTTCAATATTCGTTTCGTTTTGTGCTGTGAGATGCTTTATACGCTCACTGCATGTGTATTGTCGTGTGCAATTTATTTTTGTGTTGGCATTGTTGCCACGGTGCCCAAAAACTTTACCACGTCTGCTTTGTTGGCAACATTTTTATTTTCATTCTTCAATTGATTCTGTTAGCATTACTATTCAAAGGAAAAAATATCTGACCCTTTCATCAAATGCTGTGTAAATATATTATTCAAGGATGGTTATTTGAAGTCGAACAGAATAAAAATTCAACAAATATCAGAAGCATTTCGTAAAATATAAGTTCAAAAAGAATACATTATATGTTTTTGCATGATATACTCAAGATACTTGGGATGATCAGCCCGTATACTCGTTTTAAGAATACAACATGTCAGTGTATAAACACAACATCAATATAACAGCCCTGAGTCAAGCATTGTTGTCGGTGTTACATTAATTTCCCACCGTTAAGAATTTTTACACATTGGCATAGGTATATTGCAGAAAGTGTAATGTTCGTTGAACACGTTCGACAATCAAATCACAAAATGCAATAATCGGTAACACTTCAGAACTCAGTACTGTTTCCGTGAGTGTAGAAGAAATCACTGATTTTATATTTACCACACATTGTTACGTTATTATTGTAAAGTTAATCTGCGATATAAGTACATGTTCATTACTACATGTTCACCCTGTATTCTGTTGAAAACCAAATGCGTTCTTCAACTTTGTTTTACGTATTCAAAATTCACCAAATGCAAGTGAAGACAATCTCATATATAGTTGTACTCTGTTATGAGTACAGGCAGTTTAACAATACTGTAAGAAACATAGCGACCTGTATAGAATAATGACTACTTTTATATCAAACGCTCACATTCATTTGTCTTTGCTACATGTGAGATATTTTGGTCTTTGTTTGTACAAGTGACACAAATAGACACATAGACAGTTCTAATGACATTTACGTCCACAAGCACAACGAAGCGGTTACGGGTGTGAGCAGATGGTCAATAACTAGTAGTCTGTACCACAATATCTCGTACCTTTAAGATCCAGTTACAGACAAAACCTTTACTCTCTTAGAATTGAGTAATACATGTATGTGTAAACATAGTGTTTGTTCTTTTCAAAACGGTTTAAAACATCAAACGCTTTTATAAGGTTTCTAGCTATCTTAATTCTATTTGGAAATTAAGCGCAACCTAAGTTCCATTTCAGATGTGAATAAAAGTGTATGTTTTGTAACCACTGCTGATAGCAAACTGCAAGAATAAGTTAAAACTTCGAATATGATGATCTCAAACTTGTTTTGCTTTCAAACTTTAATTATAACATTCATAACATTGTTTTGTTTTTGTTTTGGCGCCTCATTTGTTCGGAACTGTTTTGTCTCGTTTACCATGTTTTAGTATTATCATGGGGAGCGCTACAGTTGCATTTTGTATTTTGACCATGATTTATTTTCACTTGACATCACAGTTCAAGGTATTTCTTGTAAATAAACAACAAGAACACATTTAACAATTTAAAACCCGCCGATATGGATGAGGTAAAACTCTGGTATTGTTGACGCATGCTGGTTTCCGTGATAGTTTGCGACCATTTGACAAATACACTTTCTTTATCAAGTAGATACAAAACTGGCATGGCCAAACACAAATCTGGTTAATCATTGAAAATACATTTTAACGCCATTGTTTAAATTAATCATGCCATTAAAGGCAACGATTCACAGTTAGCTTTCATATCAAGTTATTTGCTAGTTGAGTATTACCAGTAAATATAAAAAACAGCTAGTGATGTGTTGCTGATTTTTTTATATCTAGAAATGGGATAACTGGTGCTCTGTAATCAATTTGTACTGAACATATGTTTCTGTACTGGGTGACCGTGATTGATGAGGCATAAGCGTATTATATTTAACACCGTGTTCTGTACATGTATAAGTAATACAATTGTTTAATTGATCTTAATATGCTCTGGCAAAGCTAATAACTTCGTTTTCCTAAAAAGTTTTCTTTCAGTTGATTGTTTGTATGTGTTATTGAAATGCGCACGTTAATTATTTTGTTCCAGATCACCATGAATACCTACCACGTGATGACGTTCGTTGCTTTGGCGGTGTGTTGCGGGTTGCTAGTGGTCACGGCTCTACCAATAGACCTGGACGAGATGCCCGACATGGACACAGAGGAAATTGACTCATGTACACTGTGCTATGCTGAGGACAGCTATGAGGCGTGTATTCCTTGCCAACTGGAGAACGGTGCCGTGAAGCGAGGAGGCCCCGTCTACCATCCACTTTTCCGAGGGATATTCCCGAAAAGAAGCCAAGGTTCATACGGTACCTACTACAGCCCACTCACACGAGGGTCGTACCACAAGAAGTCTCCGTACCCCGTGTACCACCCCTTTCTCCGTGGGGGATATAGCAACCCTTACGCACAAACCTACGATCAGCCTTGAACCGGATGCCTTCCCGTGCAAGTCCACTGGATTATGTGATATAGATCTTGCTGCGTAGAATGAGGAATATACAGCCAGACAAATGTATACTAAGTTAACTACACAAAAACTAAATATTTCATGATCGACCTAATTTCAGAACATAAAACTGTTTGATTGAATAATAAACCTACATATTGTCGTAGTCTGATGCATCATTGTACAGCTGTTTACCTCATGTCATGTTTTCGTATATGCATTCAAATCATGTCCAGTTTTCAGTGATCATTTATTTATCATTTATGTTATGTACACGTGTTTAAATCAATAACGGTATTTTAATAAAATACTAAAATTCCTAATTGTTATTGCATTTCCTTATTGATATATTTATTTCCCGTTGGTAATTGATTTAATGTAAAAGATTTACTTTTTTATTATGAACATCAAAGAAATTAAAAGCCATTTAAAATTAAAAATTGTGATATTTAAATATGTATCATTAAGTAAATCACCTTTAAAAATATGATGGATTTAAAGTAACATTCTAAACCCATTAAACAAGAGCTAAAAATCGAATGATGAAATGAAAACAATCGTAGTATGTAAGGACGAAGCATAGGCCAAACTCTTTGTTCTTGATAAAAGGCGAACGTTCAACTTACGATATAGCAGTAGAAAATCAAATCTACATCAACATTCGTCATTTAAGATCAAATATTACATCCCGACATCCGTGACCAAAGAATGTGTTACCATTTTGCCTTTTATTGTATCAAATAGATATATTACCATGTCAGTTCGGAATCTATTGTCCCCACTACACATAGTAAAGGCGGTTAAATTGGAAATAACGTATGCCACGTCACGTCCCTTCACACCCATTAATATTATCATAATTCAAAGACTTAAAGATATATCATCTCCAATCTTATAGAGCAGAAGTACTATTCACGAACTACAACTCTGCATATTATATTTGTTCAGTTATTTCTCGTTGTTTTTTGTAACAAACAATGTTTCATTGAGCATGAGTTCATCCCACAGTAGGAACGGAAGAGATGTTCAAGAATTACTACTCTACATTTTATGTTTCTAGGAGTTATTGTCCTTTGTAAACTTGCAAAATTAAGATTTGTCAAGTGAACAATAAGTTATACAGTATTAAACAATATGAGCACGACACTTTATATTTCTGCGTAATCGAGAAGATAAAACAAAGATAATCATACTATAGCTGCATACATCAGGATGAACAGTACGTGCAAAAATCTAAAAGAAGGGTACTGCATGAGAAAGCAAATTTCAACAAATTCAAATGAACCTTTATGTAAATCTATTAATGGCTCTTATTGTATGAATGAGGAAAACAAGTCTGCACTCAGTTCATAAATGGTTCCTCAGACTTGTATGACGTTTGTTGAACGGCTCTGGTATTGACATAATAGCTTGTTGACCCAGCCAACGTTGTTGACAAGCGGTTAGCCCATAAACATTGCTGCAGATAGCTGAATGGGTAATTAAAAGGTGGTATAAATGATTGACCTTACAATCATCAGCGAATGCCTTTTTATCTACAGTAAAACTGCATGTACACACATTTTTATCGTTCATATAGTTCACCTTTTTTAGTGTTAATTTGTTTACATCAAGTTGTATTTTCATACAACAATGTAACTCTCTAACATACAATGGAAGTAAAAGCGCATGTCGTGCATACTCTATATTTGTGTATGAAGTTTTCAAGTCAAGTCTCTCGTTGTACAAGTGTACTTTACAGGAATTAAAACTCAAACTAAAGGACGTGTGTCAAAAGGAATTAAGGGAGATCCAAATTCAATTTCATGTTATTATAACTACCGGTAATACCAAATACGAGACACGAATACTTTGTCGGATTCCTTAGTTGTCCCGCTTTTAACTAAACAAGAAACATCAACAACGCGACACTTTGCACAAATACGGGAATAATATGTATGCATTCTAAAGATATTGCTTTAAAAGACGACAAAACATGTGTTTTGTAGCCAATGTACCAAATATGTGAGTTTATGTTATGCAAAAGTGTCAGTTATTACTGCCTTTACATTAAAGAAAAATAAGGAAAGTTGTGTGCACTTTAAGTCACATCGTATAACCACATATCACATACCTCGTACCACATAAAAACATAATGTTGTTAGTTGTAAAAAAATATAAATTGAAGAGATGTTTAAAGAAAGAATGTTGTAAACAATGTAGATGTGTCACATTTAAGGGCACCATGAAAAATGGCCCTTACAAAAACCAACACACAGAACAACACAAAAACACGTAGAACACGAAGACGCAACAGACATTTAGAAAAAAACACTATTTTTGTGTTTTTCGGATTTTTATTTTTTTATTTTCTTTTTTATTTATAATTTCTTAAATAATTTCTCTAAGAAATGTTGAGTTCCCGCCTTGGTACGTTCAATGCATTTTATATTTTGCTCAGCATGGTAACCATAAATACACGTTTACTTGCAAATCTACATTGTTATTGTTTGACAAATCATAGACTTGTTTTCCAATCCATACTTTGATCTGTATATTTCTGTTCGTATATGTATCTATGTTTGAATAAATACCGTTTAAACTAAATCAGAGGGTAAACACAGATGACCCCAAATACATTGACTTTACAGTACTCAGTTGCGTAAATGCAGACCCGTGCAACTATTTCTATAACTATTTCTTAAAGCAATACGTTTGAGGTAACATGAGGCCCGAGACTAAAATGTTTTTGTTTAAAGTAATTATAACTCAGTGGAGTCTTTTTTTCAAATAAAGTTGCGCTCAAATGCCCGTACAGTTGGCAGGAACATCAATTCATAGGATGAACATGACGTCTTGAAGGTTGCATAAACGTTCTGGCAATATTACCTTCATGAGTAACATGCGAAGCAAGCCCAACCGTAGCAGAGTGTACCAGCGGATATTAAGCTTCACACACGTACGTTAACTTGCAACTTAAATGTAAAACTGCAGTTCACTTTCCAGTTTCCGTGATCTATCCCTAAGGCAATACAACGCATTAAAGCCAACCTTCATTTAACAACATTATCACACAACATAACGTGAACATCAATCACACTTGTCGTTGGCAGTCTTTTCAAATAAATAGCAATATTAATATTACAACAAAGACAACACATTGCATCATGCTGTTCAATATATCAAACGATTTGCAAAACCTATTTACAACACATAAAAGGAAAAGTATTTGATGCGTTGATCAACATTATGGCGTTATAATGAAAAGTACAAGAAAACTGGCGAGGTTTCAACTTTCAGGTATTTTACTCCGAATGTGTGAACAAAATCAAACACCAAACATTTATCCTTAAACATGTTTGTGTAAAAAATAATAAAAGGACAAAATAAATCATAAAACTAACTTTGAAATGCGTTTTCTTTCTTCATAAAATATCAATTGAAGAGATGTGCTAAGTAAAGATGTTGTAAACACTGTAGGCAGGTTAAGTTTAGGGGCACCATGACAAAATGGTCCGTACAAAAAACAAACACACATAATAGCACAAAACACACAGAACAACAAGACGTAACGGACATTTAGAAAAAGAAGCCCATTTGTTTAGATTTCTTTAAATGATTTCTCCAATAAATGTTGAGTTACCGCCCTAGTACGGTCAATGGCTTTCATTTGAGTTTAAACCAGTTTAAAGCAAACCTCACACTTTCCCAACATTTATTGAAGAAGTAAATGAAAACAAATGCATTTGTTCTCTCTACCCGTTCTACTTAGAATATGATTTTTATAGGAAAGTGAAATATAGTATATCTTAAAAGGAAAGAAGGAAAACGATAAAGAGAGAATCCTTAGTACAAGTCTTCTGCCAGTGAAAATCATCACGTCCGTGGCAAAATGATCTAGTTAAGAAAACAAAACGAAAAGTAAAGTTAATATTTAAAATATTGTTTTTTATGTTTGACCAAATTGATTAAGTTCCTTGAAACGATGCAAACAGCCTTAATCGCCGCACAGCTTAGTGAAACAATTGCCAAAGACGACATCTGTTGTCACTGGAAATTAAGCATCATTTGGCCACTGTTTTAAAATTGTTTGTCAACATGATATCATGGTAGTGTATCATAAATAAAGCCGACAGTGTTTTAATCGACTCAGATCCACAAACTTGGGCGAGTTTTGTGAGGTGTTCACCGACTAAATCAGATAACAAGAACTGTTTCAAAAACTAATTACGGCGCTAATTGAAGTAAATGGACTTGGTTAATGAAAATAATGAAAGTAAAATGCAATGTAAATATGGCCTCATGAGGTTTCGACCCCGTGCGAATCATCACCGAAGAATATCACTTCCAGATTGTTAACCAGTCGACTATGCCTTCCTTTATCAATTTGGACTGTGTTTAATTATACTGATGAAAGGGAAACCTCTCAGGAAGCATAGCCTACACGAGAAAACAGCAGCCTCGGTTTTATTGAAGCTGTTTATCAGTAGTAATGAATGATGCCACACCACTGACGGCCCCTAAACCTAACTGTAATCTTAGCGGAAAAGAGCCTAAAAGCATTGCGCTCAAATATTGTTTTTATTGACCACCATTCAGAAACAAAGAAATGACATTGAACAGTTAAGAAATATATAATATAGGTACAAAGATATATAATTATTATGTTTGCCTTTTAAACGCACTGATGTATGCACTTTTATTGAGAAGTTCAACTAAATACTGAGACTGCGATACTTTATCCACTACTAGTTCTATTATTTGTACCATAGACATTTAAACGATAAAATGTACTAAGGTACGTAGCCAGTTCGGAGCAATCGCATAGCTTGTTCAAACAATATTAAGTATACGAATGTTTAATAAGCAATACTTAAAACGTTTCTCGTTGGATAAAGCAAAATTTGACCCCTGGTTCAAAAGCAAGCCTCAACAACTGCGCCAAACGAAATTTGCCGTGTGCTCTTACTACACCGTGACCCACTTCTAGTTACGATGCAGGCTATGTATACTTAGAACTTTCCCCCTTTCTCAGATTAATTGTTCTTATTCGTTTTGCAGCTATACACGCCTAATTGTCAAAGATTTACTTACTTCATAAGTCTAAAAAAAATTGCCGTTATAAGTTTTCTGTCCCTTTACAACGTTGTTTATTTCATTTAAACCTCTGTTTTAATTTATTATAAATCCCTTAAGAAACCGTTTAAAGTTTTGATCATGCAAATGAAGTTTTTTTCTTGCCACTATCAATCAATTGTGCCTAAAAGTATGTTATAGAAACGAATAGTTGTTCATTGTTTTATTTGCATAAATGTCATTGTAAGCATTAGCGGTTTTCCCTCTAAATTGTTTATAATTTGTTAAAAACTAATTTAGGCAGTGCATCATGTGAAACAATACACAATTCCAAATCACAGGGGCGAACCATTTTACCAAAATAATTATCCTGAAAATGGAAATGAAACTCATTAAATTGCCTTTCCGGTGGAATAGAGATGAAAAAGACCATATGGAAATTGATCCTGTCCCTGTCATTCGACTGGTATCCGTATACAGTTACAACGCATGTAAACTCAAGTCAAATGCAAAACGAGACATATCAACTAAACCTCATACAGTTCCAGTTTATGATGAGAGCGCTATTAATCATTGAACTATCCGTGCGTTTTGCAAACCAAAACGAATATTATTTTATATGACTTTCATTACAGGGAAACGTGAGCCTTTAAAAGCCTGGAAAGCAGCTATGAGTATATGTGTATTTTATGAAATAAATACGCACAGCTATAGTCTGAATCGGAGACTGCTGTCGAAAGAGATTAAATACTCAACGATCCACTAAAATGAATTACCTGGGATGTACTTAGTTTATTATTATAAAAACGTAAGTATCACACTTCAGATCGACACTGTTTCCCCACTTTCATGTTTGGGTTATTTTAACATTGTAATGGGCTCGGAAAGATACAATGTCTGTAGTTTACCATATTGCAGTCTTGTGTAAAACAATGCGAGGTTTTCTTGTTTGTATCTTTCCGAGCCCATTACAATGTTATTGCTCCTTGTCCATCGTGTGTCCGTCCGTGTGTCTGTGTGTGCGTCAATAATTTCTTTAATCAACTTCTCCTCATTAACCACTTGTCCAAATTTGTTAAAACATTGCAGGGATGTTCCTTGCATAAATATCTACCAAAGATGTTCAAAGCATTAAATTCCATGATTGTTCAAATTATGCCCTTAGCAGAAAAAGGCGCTCCGCCGGGGTGCTTATGGATTTTTTTAAACAATATTCATGTCTAAACCCACATGGCCTACAGCTTTGATATTTCGTATGTAACATCATCTAGAGGTCCTCTACAAAGATCGTTCCAATTATGCCACTAGAGTGAAAAGGGGCTCGCTAGGGGACTTATCGGTTTTTATAAGGTTATATAGGGATACCTTAAAACATATTGTCAAAATGTACAAGACCTATAGCCTTAATATGTGGTATGTAGCGGCACCATAAAGCGGCACCATATGGGAGTAATCCATTTAACATACAGTTATATAGGACAAATTTTAAAAATTCTTCTTATTGCCTATAAGCTTCCATGATATTTGGTATATAACATCATGCTGTGGTCCTTTGTACAAAGTGTTTAAATTTTGCCCCCGGTATCAAAGGGGCCTCACCAGAGGCCTAATCAGTTTTATGTAGAATTATTAATGAAAACCTTAAAATTTCTTCGTATAAAAAAGATCTAGTGCTTTGATCTTCGGTATGTACGGCCATCTAGTTGTCCTCTACAATTACAACATTTAAACAATATCTTAACCACAGGTTTAATTTTAAAATAAATTTACAGAAAAAAAATATTGTGACAGTGTACAAAAATGGTTCATATTAAGCCGTCCTTTGTTTTAAATTGTGCACTGTGACCTTTTGACCTATTTCTTCTGGTGAGCGATCCAGGGCCCACTAGGTCCTCTTGTAATCAACCCCTTGACAATCGCAACAGTTGTCTTTGAATCCCTTCTTTTTGGATAAAGTCCATGATGAACATCTACTTAATATCCTTAACCATTCAATATCAGAATGGAACATCAAATTGGCTAATGATTTTAAATGTGAGCAAACAGACGCCATCTTGGACAAGTTTCCTTTTGTCATAAAAAATGGATGCAAAAACTTATTTGACCATACCACGCTACCAATTTATCAGCTT
>Ga0224511_10003259_pt1 | contig 11562 bp, 4 predicted proteins | sample SF_May12_sed_USG_2_FD_169988 | JGI IMG/M metagenome (GOLD analysis project Ga0224511, IMG submission 169988) | Sediment microbial communities from San Francisco Bay, California, United States - SF_May12_sed_USGS_8_1 | ecosystem: Environmental > Aquatic > Marine > Sediment | place: USA...
ATTTTACTATGGTTACATAGCAAGCTAGTATAAGGTAAATGATTTCCAGTTTTAAGCATGTTTTGTGTGTTTTGTTGCAGGGTCCAACAAACGTAGCTGGTCTTGATGGAGCACATGAGGAGACACTTGGAGACCTGACATTCACGTGCCCATCAGGTAACATAATCTTTACACGTAATATATCTTAACTTTTGCTTTCTTGTAGATTTCGATAAAATTTAAGTTTGGTGAAACAAAGTGCGTTGAAATTTGTATCGTATTACATGATTTTCTAATTAATAAATCAAGCAATACTTAAGATCATCGTTTATTCTAATTTCTGGGTCCAAATTCTTGTTGTTATAACATGCACACATGCAAAATATTCAACAAAAATAAGAATTGTTGCGTCAACGACCAAAAGTATAAAGTTTTAACGACAAAATATAAAGACTATTTTTGTTATGTACCGTAATAATTAGTTTACGCTATGTTGTGGGCGATCTCAAGCAATTGTAGTATAAACCTTTGCATGTACAACTAGGATTCTTCATAACTTTTAGCATTATAGCTAAGCTCATTCTGTCAAAGTTTTAATCATTTGAAAATCGATCCGTAAGCTCAATCAAATAAATTTGTATAAACAATGGAAATCATCAATATTATTCATCTTAACCGTGAGTTTTTGTTGCGTTGAAACATGAATTGTTTTTCAGAGTGGATTATTTATAAAGGAAATTGCTATTATGCAGTTGAAGTTAAAATGACATTTACAGAGGCATCAGCTACATGCAACAGGTACTTTAAACAGGATTCACATGTGTAACTAGCAGGGTATGGGTTAGGGTTAGCAAAACACACAAGTCACTTCGTTATTGTTTAAAAAAATAAATAGTGTTTTCATTGAAAAATTGGGAATAGTTGGGTGAGGTAGACTGTTTGGTACATGGTTAACCACCTTACCGCTTGATTAACTACAATTGTTACAAATGAATTGTATACTTAAAACATCAATCCATGTACTAAACAAATTTATGTCAGAAATCCATCGATCATTACCTTGACCACTTTCTTTGTTCCGAGCAAGAGCATTAATGCCTTTGTTAACCTGTTCATATTAATATACATGTTGTTTGTTTTCGACCTTGTTAGGGAAGGGGCACACATGCTGTATTTGAGCAGCGAGCTGGAGTATGATGAGCTGATGGCCCCAAGATTCCCTGACACCAACATCTGGATGGGTAAGCGCCTTCACTGACAGCATCTCCGGTTCGGTTTGCAAGATACAATGTACATATCAATATTTTGTAACTGGCTGCTAAATTGTGATAATCACAATTACGCTTTATATATTCTTAAGTGACAAAAAGTTGATACAAATCGTAAATGCATGATTGAACTTACCTGTGGTTGTTAGGGTACGTTACCGACGGTACACGAGTTGGACCTGACAAAAACTCCATGACAATACCGGTGGAGGCCATTTGGAGGTGGGGCACGAACGAGCCGCGGACGCCGGTCGATGGTGACGGTATCGGCTGTGTTGTGATTGAGCCTGGGACGGGACTGTATGTCCGCAGCTGTTTGGACAAACACACGTTTTTGTGCAAGCGAAGAGCCTGTCTCGCTGGTAAAATATAGTTTTCAGGGGGTAGGGGTGGGGGGTTTCAGGGGTGTGGCATTTTCATTTGACATTTTTTGAACACTTAAGGACGATCCCCTTTTATCAGATGAATTCTGTTTCCTTGTTTTGTTCGAAGAAGCAAATTATATAATTTTAAGTGTTAACCTGTGTTTTTTCTGCTGTATGCCTATCTTTATTTAATAAGGCTTTCGTGTGGCACAATGTAACAAAAATATGGGACAAACTTCAGGGTGTTTTAAGGGGGCCCAAATTAGTCATTTTTCACTTTCAAAAACTAGCTATCATATTGAAACAAAATAAGTGAAATATTGTTATGTTACCTGAAAAGTATCACTCTTTAGTAATAACATAACAACAATTTCTAATTAGTCATTAATTAGCCAAAATAATCATTTTTACAGGGGCTAGCAGAACTCTAAAAATACTAAGAGCACACCTTTCACACTTAGCCGTATTTAACTTCATACATAAACGAAGGTCATCTTAGAGTTTGTCCAAAAAATATACATCAATTTTGGTTTAACATTTTGTTTACGTCCTACTTTCTAATCTTTTCGTTTTGGGACAACCTATGGATGTTTCACTTATTAAACTCTAAGATGATCTCCGTTAATGCATGAAGTTCAATACGGCTAAGTGTAAAATGTTTGTTCTTAGTATATTTAGAGTTCTGCTGGCTCGTGTAAACTCTATTGTTTTTGCTAGTTAATGACTTATTACAAATTGTTGTTATGCTTTATTTCTAAAGAATGATACTTTTGAGGTAATATAACAATATTTTACTTATTTTATTTCAATATGATAGCTAGTTTTTTTCCAAACAAGAAAAGGTTCGTAAACACAATTTTAAACCAAAATTGATTTGTCTTTTTTGACAAACTATTGATGTTTTACCTACGAAACTCTAAGATGACCTCCGTTATTGCATGAAGTTAAATACGGTTAAGTGAGAAAAGTATGCTCTCAGTAAATTTAAAGTTATGCTGGCCCGCGTATAATTATTGTTTTGGCTAAATAATGACTAATTACAAATAGTTGTTATCTTTTATTTCTAAAGAATGATACTTTGGAGGTAACATTATACCATCTCACTTTTTTAATTAGAATATGATAACTAGTTTTTGATCATGACAAACGACTATTTTGTACTACTTTTGGCTATTTCGCCTTGCCTCTCCCCCTTAATAGGCCTAATGAAACATAAATAAATCAGATGACGTATATATACATGAGGATGAAACCCGCCTTTTTAGTACGCAGTATTCAGGGGTTTCTAAGACAGTAGGCAGTACGCAAGGGGTCGGTACACAGTATGCAAAAATACTATATAATACGCAGCCATCATGTAAAATACGTTTAAATGTTGCACTTTTCACCAAGAAACACTACAATCGTGACATATAATGTAATTTTAAAACAACACTCTTTTATCGTTAATAAGACTAAATATGGATGATACGGATCGAATAATTAAACGCTGTTAAGCAAACAACGTTTACTGGAACGAGTTTGCCTGTCCATGACACTGCATACTACAAATTATATTTTTATCTCTATGTAAGCAAAAAGTGAACTCGACAGTTCGGGGTCAGGAAGAAAATAAAAGAAGCGTGTCTCTTTGAAACGAAAGTTTGCAGAAACAAATCTGCATTTATTGTTCAATTAATAATTCCTCCTTAATATTATGATAAAATTCGGGATTTTTTTCAATTTGAAAAAACAACACACCGTCGCTTCAAATATCTATTGCATTCAAAACAAAGTAAATAAAGAAATGTAAAATACATTTTTTTAAACTACTTGATTTTGTAATTTTTGACACAATATCACATTACATTAAAACAAATATTACAAATGGTGTTATATCAAAATCATTTTTACCAAACATCCATACTTTTGTTGAAGTCCCTACGACTAACCCGAAGTTGTCGTACGTGAACTATGTCAAATTATCAGCTAGCTTGTTTAAAGAGTGTATGTCCGATTCTGTCACTAATTACAATTATGTAGGAGACACAAAAATAAGTGTATCGATTAAAAAAAACTAATGCCAACAAATGCACATTAAGAGAGATATTTCTAACTGAAATATTAAATTCATTCTCAGCGTTTTAATAGTAGTAAGGGCCAGGTTATCCAGAATTACAATTTGCCTGTTGAGTGCAACAATTTAAATTTAGAGTCCGACCAATCAGGACCCCTCGGTCATTTCTTCGGAAAACGACACTATCCGAAAAAGTCCGTAAACTTCCGTGACTAGTTTAATCACGAATGGAGTCATCATTGTAGGTAAACAATAACCGAGATTTATGGACAATCAACAATTTATTCGGTACATATCGTGAATACATTTTTGCGTATTTTGCAATATATTTCTGTATTATGTTATTATTTTATACTTTTTGACGATAAATTACTACTTTTTATTAAAAGATTTAATAAAAAGCTGATAAATAGCTGATAAAAAGATCGGACATATCCCCTTTAAAAGATATTGGACAAAATTGAAAAGGTTTCTAATGCGATAACCAGTGGGTAACTGTACATGTCTTTGTATAATCCATGTCACCCAGGTTACACATCCTGTGATCTCGCCGCCAAGTGCCTACCGAGCCACAAGCTCTGTGACGGCGCCCCTGACTGCGAGGACCACCAGGATGAATTTCAGTGTCGTAAGAAGCATTACAATTTATCTCATTCCAAGAGCCAATCACACAGGGATTTTTATATTTACTTCATATTTTTGTACATAACTAGCTCAATATCTATAAAGTGAGAGTATTAAATGGTTCAGTTATTGAAATTTATAAAATCAAAAATTGTTGTTGTGCCTACTTAGGTGAATACATTGCCATGGAATTTTAAAGGGTTTTTTTGTTAAAAGAGGAAATAATTTAACAACATGTTTTAATCATTCTTGTTTATAGGATAAAGAACAGTGTGTCAAAAATTTCAAAAACTTAATGTTTTCAATATTTAGCACAGCAATTTTTAAGCATAACAATTCTATTTTCATCTTTTCCTCTCCTTAATAATAACAGGTTTGAGGCGCTATGATCCGGACGTTACAAGTTATACAGGGAACTTATAAATATAAAATATATTTTTATGACCTATAAATGGAAAGAAACTGCTTCTTTGGTCATGTGTTATTACATAAAGAAATTGCACATAACCGATGTACATGTCAGACATTTCTTCTGACCATAAAATACTTTTTCAGAATAATTATTTCGTTTAATTTGACTTAAATTTCTAACGGTCCCCGTATATTTAAGTCTACGAGATGAGTATTCAGTTTCCTTATACTTTTATGCTCTTGCTTAAACTAATTGACATAATCTGATATACTCGTTTTAAAAATTACTATACCAAAGTGTGTTTTTGTCTCAATTTCAGCACCTTCTTCGCATCAAGTTGATGCACAGGTTTCTGGAACAATCGTTACAGGCGACATTTCTTCATGGCAGTCCAAGATCTGGTTTCTCAAAGCACCAGTTGGAAAAGTTATTAAATTATCTGTGAGTATTATATTAAGTAATTGTCACTAAAATATATTGTTTTTTGTTGTTTTTTTAAAGAAATACACTGCATGCATTACCATTAACGAACAGTCTTATAAAACCGAGACAGCTATTTTCCCTATTCAAACAATAATATGAAATAATAACACACGGCTTAGATTACCAATGCCTAAGCAATTCTGGTCGTTAGATACAGGCATAGCATCCTTAAATTATGGAAAACGGCACGAGTATGAATCATAAGGAAAACCACAGATTACTGACATTCAATTTGGTCTTTTAATTTCAGATCTCATCCATTACCCTGGAACAAAATGTAGCGTTCCTGGAAGTGTTGGCGGGCGGGCCGTCCTTGATGACGTCAGAGCTAGTAGAGCAGTTCACCAGCAGCGTGGCTAGCACCAACCTGTACTCGTTCAACAACCACATGATTGTCAGGCTGTATACTCACAAACTGCAGACGCTGATCATGCCATCATTTACACTACAATATACAAGTGGTATATCTACATATTTGTTATCTCTATGAATGCAATGTACATCGATAAGTAATACTTTTTATCTAAAGGTCAATTTTAAAACAAGATATGTTATTAAATGCAATGCATTATTATCAATGGGTGCAACCACACCGCAGATTACAATTATAACACTTTTTCAGATGTTCAGGAGGTGTTTGTGGGCTACAGGGATATCTTGGCTGCCAGTGTCCCCTCTACGCTGACGTTTCCGTTTATGGGTCTGAAGTATGGACCCAAGAAGCTGGAGTTAAGCTGGAAAATTACGACAACTGATACAAAACTTATCACTTATTATGTGGGTTTATGTTCATTTGTTAGTGTATTTACCAGAAAATATTTTTTGTGGTTTAGATTTTTTTTTAAATTCATTAGAGATTATTATGGCTCTTGTGGAGATTATTTGTTAAAAAGAATTTATTTCGAAACCTACTTTTTAATTTTGTTTAAAGTTATTCACTATTGAAGGAATTTAACATTATTATAATTATTATAATTATAATTATAATAATAATAATAATAATAATAATAATAATAATAATAATAATAATAATAATAATAATAATTATTATTATTATTATTATTATTATTATTATTATAATTATTTATGCCATGATTTATCATGAAGGTCAATGCCATTGATCCAACAAAAGAGTCCAGTGGTAACGTCGTAGCCATGGGCCGTCAAGCATTGGAGCCGGGTCACTATTATGTCACCGGCGGTAACGAACTGACCGTTACCATGAGAGGGATTCCAGTCAACCTAGTTCTCTATTATAAAGCAGGTACACTGTTGCTAAATTGTCAAAATACCATTTTTTATTCGTGGTCATTGTATGGTGACATTTTTGACACATTTTATTATATTTCTTTTACCTGAATAACCATAGAAAATTAAAAAAATAAATGTACATGCATATAATAACATTGCGATGCTTTCTGTGTGAAAAAAATATGTATACGCATGCTCACATACATGAAAGCAGTTTGTTTTGCAAACTGTATCAAAACAAATAGAAACAGTTAATTTAGATAGTAATCACATTGTAACCATGCTGTGCTCTTATTTACAATAATTCCAGGTTGCGGCGCAACTATCAGCGAGCCCTATGGCTTACTCCACTCGCCTGACGCACAAGGCAGCATTCCTAACAGCATCACATGTCACTGGTCCCTGAGGTGGGGCCGCACTGGGGTCCGCGGCATGGCCCTCAAGTTCAACACAGACTTGACCCCTGATCCTCGCACTTCTCCGGCCATTACCTCGAAGGACACATTTACAGTACTTAATTTGTTGAATTAAACTTTAATTGTGAAGATACTTTACATTCGGTCCTAGTTATTGACATTATAAAGGTCTTGACCAGTAAACCTATGCCATTTGATTATTGTCTTGTTTATATTTTGTTTACAACATGTTGCAGTTGGATAGGATATGAAAATTTAAATTATCATGTATCTTCTTATATACTAAAAGTAATCAAATATTCTCATTTATATTTTAAGCTATTAAGATATTTAAAAATGGTGTATTTTTTCTCCTTTTGTTTAGGTAGAATTGTTACAACAATGGTGTTTTATTGATATTCTTAGAGTGTCTCAACATATGTATAACACCTTTCCAGATCAATGGAGTTCTGCAAGAGAACATTGACAATTATCCAGATAGAATCTACCACAGCGATACCGGTGAATTCACTGTGGACTTCGAATCAGATGTCGCCCTACGTTCAACCCGCTTCGACATACAATTTGGAGCAGGCCAGTCAACGTTTAATCTAAATTTGATACTGACTTTTTATAATTAATTTTAATGGCATTTTAAGACTGCCTTATTCGCAAGGAGTGGGTCTGTATCCCTTTCAGCGTATTGTAAGAATGAGTTTCAGTCATTAGTCAGGGTTGTCATAATTTGTATCAGAGTAGCAATTTTCTGTATCTTGTAACATCATTTACTCATTTAAATAAAATGAGCACTGTTTTTGTGTTTCTTCTACTTATTATAAATAGCAATATAATTATTTCTGGCAGGAATTACAAAGGAATTACAAGTTATTTATGTACCTTTTTGTTCCATTGCCCAAGACTGCCCTGCCGTGGATATATCAGAAGAAACGACTGTCACTGGCAACCCATATTTCAACGAGGTCACAAACCTGGCATGTCCCACTGGATATGACTTCCACCTTGAACAATACAAGACTCACCGTGACCTTGACCTGACCTGCAAGATGGGTGATTGGTTTATAGATGAAAAGAAAATCACCACATTTCCTGAGTGCAGAGGTACGGGTTGTTGATGTTTGATATAATACATTGAAAAGATGGTCAAGAAGTTACAGATTGCTTTAGTTAATCTTATAAGCTTTGTATTTTGAATTTACTGTCTAAATTTTTTTTAGAAAAAGGAAAATTCTCAAGAAGCATAGCCTGCATGAGCAAATAGCCGCTTCGGTTTTATTGAAGCTGTTTATCACTGGTAATGTAAGATCACTCACCACTGATGCCACCTAGCTCATAATCAACCTCTATATTTATATGTAAACAACATACAATCCATTCTCACAGAGGACCAAACAATATAAATATATGTACACAGTGGTGGCATGCAAATATAAGGCAAACATTATACAGCAAACTGTTCGATTTTTTAAACTATAAGAAAATAAGAGTTGCGCAGATGTTACCTGTGTGAAAATGTGCCAAAAGCATTATGCGACTGCGAGTTTCTTGTTTCCCAATATAAATACAAAATGTTTTTTGAAATGTTACAATCTATTAGAAACAAATTTCAAACACACTTTTAACATTCTGCGACGTGTTCCAGTTGTATACTGCGGTACCCCGGCACCAGTGGCCAATGGGTATTTTGTGAATGCCACGGGAGCCAGGTACCAGTCTCAGGCCACCTACATGTGCAACCCTGGCTTCACCATGACCGGAGGGGCAACGGCCACATGCACCGCCAATGGACAGTGGGCACCTAGACCAGTATGCTCCTGTAAGATAAAGGCTACTTAATAGCAATTATAATGTTTAAGATAAAATGCATTTATATTATGGGCGATAAATAGTGTTCAATGGTTGCTTTTATGAGAGGAATGGTTATTGGTTTAAAAGAGAGTCTTATAGATTTGTTTAATAACATTTTAAGCTAATATTACACATAATTTACATATATGTAGCAGCTAACTAGGACTTGTCTTTTATTAAAATCAGCAAAATGTTTCTTTGTGATTATTTTTGTGCAATACCGCAATACTCTTGTTATACAGTATTGCTTTGTATTCTCTGAACCGAGCATACTTATTTAACCCAAAAAGAGAAAATGTTTAGGCGGATGACAACTTGTACAATTGTAGCTGCCAGTTGCCCGGCTCTGGCGGATGACATGCTCGAGTTTGGCAGTCTGGATGTGATTGCTGGAAATGAATTCACCACGCCTCAGGCCGATATTGACACTGTGGTGCAGTTCTCCTGTAACCCCGGGTTTGAGCTGCTCGGTCCGGTGAGAAAACGCTGCACATCAACTGGATGGACACCGGTTGATAATCCAACATGCCAACGTAGGAGATATACATACTTACTTACTTAAGACTTTAATCAATGAATTTCAATACGATATACACTTTAAAGAATTTTTAAACTAGTTAGTATCCTGTATAAGTTACTAGCCTGAAATAAGATAGAAATGTGTATAAATATAGAATTTCACGATTTAAAGAACACGACATATTTGCAATATGAGAAGCAAAGTACAAGTTAATATAAACGATACAGTTAATCTCTTGGAGAAAATTAGCCAGTGGCTGTTTATTAGGTCAAAATAGAATTTAATCTCATAATGAAAATGCCATAAAAAATATTAAAGCAGCTGACCTCCAGAATATACTAGAAAATCATTAGTTACAAATATTTCAAAATATCTCTTCAAATATATATAATAGTTATTAGAAATTTAAAAAAACTACATATTTTAAAAAAATTGCTTTAAAAACAGACAATTCGCTTTTCTGCCATCGGGATATTCCTACTATACATAACGGCTACCGCGTTAGTAAGGCAGTATTTTGACCTACGCAAAGAAAAACGATGTTTTACCAACAATTTATTTAACTGAATTAGTGGTCAGTGAGAATAGATTTCTCCACTGAACATAACTTGACCAGTATTTACCGTTAATTTTTTCCATTTTTTTGAGCATTTGACGGACAGCTGCTTTAATCGTTATATTTTTATTAACGCAGGTTGAATAGAAATGCATGCCATGTCTGATTCAGGGTTGCCATGCCCACTGCCAGTTCTGGAAAACGGTGTATACTGTAATACAACCACTGTTGTGTTTGAGGGGTCACTGGGTGTGACGTGTAATGCTGGGTATGAGGTGGAGGGGGTAGGTGGAACCTCCTACATTATGACCTGTCAGCACGATCAGACGTTCGATGTCTCCTACAGGTGTATAGGTATGACATGGTAATGTAAAATATAATTACATACTACCATCGTTAAACAATCTTTGTATGCAGTTAATGTTCAACAGCTTTAACATTAATGGTATGTCATCATGACAAAAATTAGAACTTACAGAACACGATGTTTCCATAATTGACAAAAAGCACATAATTATGTCATTGGGTACTATGAAAACAGTGGCTACCTTTTGAAGAATCGTGTCTACATTTGTTTTGAGACTGCTTACGGTGAGCTCGAAATAGCCGTTATTTGTTTGTTTTGGTGTTTGTGCGTGCGTCTGTGTGTCCGAAATTGGTCTGAGCCGTTACTTTATAATGGGTAAACATATTTTAATAATAATAAGTACAATTGTAAATCCGGAAGAGAGGGGTAGTCGTGCGCATTAACCATTTTGATACCTTAAAGGATTATCATATAATCCATAAAGATTGTGATCAGAAGTCAACGGTCAAACTTATTCAAGATTTTGTTTGTCCAGACTCTCGCTATGCTTAAGAGGTACGACTTAAAAAAATGGCATACCTTTTTACATTAATAACACAAAGTGTCGCAGGAAATTTATTCTTAGCATATATTTATGTATTTTCCATGGTGCGATCGAGTGTAACATACATATAGGCCAGTCTGCTTATGTATTGACCTTCAACAAATTGCAACAGAATTTATTTTGCGATTAGTATTGAGTTTATACATTTATAAATATTATCTCAAAAATCTAGAAAACTCTAAGCATGGGACATGAGAAAATAATAAGACTGTTTTAAAGACATTGTCATTTAGCGGTATTGTGACACCACACATAAGCAAGTTATTGCCCCTGATTGATCATAAATGAGCTATTAGTACTTTGGTCGAGCATAACTTTAAAACTATGGCATTAGTTTTACATTATTAATGGTATATATAACTACTTTTTTATTATTCGAAACTTCATAAAACGTTATATAAAAATTTATATCTTAACGATTGTTACAAAACATACACTTTGAGAAGAATCAGTACTCATACTACATAGATATAGACAATCACATTGTATTAAACGCGGTAAAATAGGGGAGTTAAAACATTTCTTTCATTTAATTTAAATATATCTTGCTTATTTATTCTTAAACTTCACAATTTTTTTAGTTTTGCTCATCATTTTTTATTAATTTAATATTTGCATGTTTGTACAGAATACATTTTTAGATATATCAAAAGCAATAACATTGTCAGTCGATACTGAATGTGTGTCAAAACACTGATTTCCACATTTACTTACCCACATGTACATTTATTCATAGAAAGTTTCACATCTCAAACAAGTGTAGTTCCAGAGAAACGAGCAAAACAAGTCCCAACAGCTTTTTTAGCTCACCTGAGCACAAAGTGCTCAGGGTGAGCTATTGTGATCGGTCTTTGTCCGTCGTCCGTCGTCGGGCGT
>Ga0224511_10003260_pt1 | contig 11561 bp, 7 predicted proteins | sample SF_May12_sed_USG_2_FD_169988 | JGI IMG/M metagenome (GOLD analysis project Ga0224511, IMG submission 169988) | Sediment microbial communities from San Francisco Bay, California, United States - SF_May12_sed_USGS_8_1 | ecosystem: Environmental > Aquatic > Marine > Sediment | place: USA...
ATCATAATCGGAACAACTCGGCCATTACCGTCTAGCAAATGTTCGGTAGTTTACGTAATAATATCGGAATCGCCCGAAACTCGACTGGTTCTCATCTCCATTCGGGCAATTAGCATGCATAAAATAGCAAGCAGGGAAATTTCAAACCGGAAATACCTTTCCAAAACAATACAGTCGAAAGCTTGACTAATATATGACCGACGGTCATCATTTAGATGTTTTTAACCTCTTCTAAAAATTTTGTCCAAGCTAACCGGAGGTGGCACACTGTGTGTAAATACCTCTGAATACTATGTTCACTTTCAACACAGTGCACCAGGTAACAATGTGCCGATGGTTTCGATGTGTTCCCTTGCATGGGCGCCCGATTCTTCCCCAACCTCCCTGAAATAAATCCATGTTCAACGAGTGGATTGGGATCGAAGCCATCACCTTTGACACAATCTTTGAAGGATCTCTCTACGCTGTGCTAGCGACAAACATCGCGCTTGCTATGTTACATCGTTTAAGATACATAATTAAAAAATATTTTTAAATATCAATGTTTTACTTTGTTTCATTTTTACAAATGATCTACATAATGTCATTAAAATCTTAAATAATTCTTACAAGACTTTAACACATGTCTGTTCAAGATGCAAATCAAATTAAATGTGCATGTAAACCTTTCTACATTTTAGTAGGTTGATATTCTTTCTGAAGAATTGAATTCAATTCAAACTCATGAAAAATGTAAACACTGTTGCCATCAAATCATTTGCTTCACATAATTTCTTCAATAAAAAAGGTCTTACAGTAGAGGAAGATCATAAAAATTAGGTAAACCACCTACAGAAAAGCTTTTGTACTTCCTTTCCAACTTGTCTCATCCACAACTGTACTGTTGTCATTACCATACTCATATACTATCATAATACAATTAGGTTTTGCTTTCGATGCCAATCAATTAACGTTTGAATTAATTGCAACATGACTTGTAAATGAATTCAAAAGGCATACACGTTCTGGTTGGTTTGTAAGTCCGTGCCTGTCAAGCTGGAATTACTGTGTTGACATTAACCTTAAAAAGTTGTATATTGACCATGTGGACCTATTATGGTACAATTAGCTTAAACATGCCTGGCCAAGCGCTCCGTCATTTCTGGGTGTCTTAATAAGACGTCAATGAGTTATTTATTACTTAAAGATGCTATGCCTGCATAATCTTTCTTTTTCATCATTTTTAAGCAGTGAACCTTTTCCCCGTAAACATAAGAAACTGCCAAATACAGTTATTAATGCATGTTTTCATTTTTAAGAAAAATGTGGCTTTGTTTGTTTATGTTTTGACCCATTACGTAGAAACAGTTAAATAGCTTTACTTTAATCGATACGTTCAGTTGTCTCGGTGGCCGATAGGTAACACTCCAGACTAGGGTGCGAGAGGTCCCGTTTTCAAATCCCGGCTCTGGCAAGTATTTTAATGTTTGCTTTTTTGTTTTGTTGTTGTTGTGTTTTTATTTTTTGTCCAAAATAATCGTTATTTACATCATTTTTTGCAACTCTTTTTACAATGGTAATATATTTAATGTACTTAACATACTACACAATTTGTGACCGATTATAAAGGTATCAAGATACAGACCTAGCATCTTTAACAACATAAACATGAAATTGAAGTAACTTATGATATGCAAGAGACACAACTGTTAGGAAACGTTGTAAGCATGTTCTTCTAATAACTTCCCTTGAAAGAAATTGTTATTCAGTTGAACCAAATAAGTGTTCTGGACATTGTAACACGTATAACGACATATTAATATTTACAAAAGATAAGATTACAAACAATTAAATGCAGATAATAATAAAGACGAACGCCACCTATGAGCATGCGCATTGTAAGACGATTCCCCGCCTATCATTATTTATTCACAAATAGGTCAAACCTTACTTTGGTGATGAATCTATGTTATATATTTATTTGCTATATTAGTTATACAAGGGTTCACTGTTTGACACCGGTCTTTCTTCTGCTAAGATAAGGCAAGTGTGTATAAAGATACAGTATTTTAAATCCGCATTAAATCGCAGGGCAAACTGTTTTTAGGGGGTTGCAGTCTGTCAAATATCATTTACTTTAGCATCCATTACATTTTTGGTTATTACAGACCCGCCATGGTCAATGGTGGAATAAACAAGTGCACACATTTGGGTAACCACAGGATTTCGACAAGTAGGTGAATTGTCGTGCAAATCCCAAAACAACTGGTTTATAAATGTTCTAATAAGAGGACGGTTTTAAAAATGTATTAGAAGTGAGAATTTTGGTCTTTTAAAATTGCCGACTAGGTCATAAGTATTGATGATAGGCCTGTCCCCAGATTTCTACTAAATCAACAATATATAGACACTACAAAATCTTAGAACCGGATACCTCTGATCTCAAGAGGTATCATGGTCCCGATTTTATACGTAAATCAAACATTTTACGCATACAAACTTCATGCAGTTCAATTGTTTTATCAAAGTATAGAACTAGTAAATCGTCAACGTTCAAAGCAAATATGCCAACTTTGCTCATTCTTGCCGGAAAGAACGTTTCAAATATGGCACATGGCAGGAAGACATGTCGTTTGATTTTCTGAAAGTAAACTGTATGGAACAGATACTATTTACAAATTGAAATCTCATTGAAGACTTTGAACTATGGTTGCATAAAAAGCTGTATATGTTTCACGGCTGTGAAGACAGAATCTGCTTTGACACGAGGTTTCATTATAATTATCAAAGGAAATTTATGGAGATATATAGACGTATTTCTGCGTAGAAACCAAAGACGAATTCAACATGAAAGTTCATGTTCTCATATTCGCGACAGTATATGTTGTGCAAGCAGAGTTGTTCGTCCGATCGTACAATTCTATTTTGAATCAAATTATTCTTGAAAAACAAATTAGGAGCGCTCGGGAATGTTCAACCTTGTGCGATAGAATGACAGAATGCAATGCATTCAACTTCGCTACCACTGAACAGCGGTGTACGCTCGCAAGAAATGTTATTGACGTTGCTAACGTTGATGGGAACGTGTACACTCGTAAATCGTTCAATTTTGTGAGTATAGAAACATATAATAAATATTTAAATTATTTGTTGATGAATTTTGAGGACGACTTAGATTACATGATGTTTTTTAAAAATATATCTTTTAATTTAACTTTGTTTTGTTTTGTTTTTCTTAACAATTCATCAATTGTGAAATGAAATTATTTTTTTGTAAATGGCTGCGTGCATTATATATTGTATTATGTAAAAAGAACATTTCCTTTACAAAAAGAAATAGTATACTCATACACTTTACAACACCGCTAATGTCAATGTATGTTCGTTTTAATATAATATATTGAAACAAAAAGTTTAGTAAGTATTTTGGTAAATCGCTTTTTTATCCCTATACATTAAGTTACATAAACAATATATGCACACACTATGTATATATCCACTTTATTTAACAAACTCGTAAGCACAGAGATATACGGTTTGCCATCCTGTGCTATTTTTTTTATAAAATGCATGTGCAACACATGCTCAGAGAAACTGATTTCTCAAATCAAGTAGAATTGTCAAAACCTAAGGTACATGTACCCATGAATAAGAAGTATTCGCTTTAATAATATAAATTGAATAGATGTTCAAAGAACGAATGTTGTAAACAATGTAGATATGTCAAGTTTAAGGGCACCATGACAAACTGGCCCGTACAAAAACTAACACACAGAACAATACAACGTACAATACCATGACGCAACAGACATTTAGAAAAAAAACCTATTTTTTGTGTTTTTCATAAATGATGTTTATCTCGACGGTGCGTCGTTTAAACATTTCCTATTTTGATTGGCAAAAGGCATTGGATATGGTTTACGACAAAACAAACACATGTAAAGATGTAAAACAGCTAGGTGTACAGAAAAAGACAATTGATCGTCCTCAGAAGCATTTAATAGAATCAGTAGTTTAAATGATAGATAACGTTCAGCTTGACCCCGTAAGATGTCAGCATGTAAAATCTGATATTTTGTGTCGTCATATTAACGCCAAAAAGGTAGTTTGCGTGATGCATCTTGAACCAGAATTTGTTCTGAAACGACAAGGAATCGTCTTGTCTGAACGTGCCTACGTAACGTCAATATACCGATACTTTTTCATTTAACGGCACCGTAAAAAACATTAAAAGTTTGAAAACGTTGATAAAAAGCAATGTTCTTACTTAAATAGTGTTGAAATCAAAATTCAAAATGATGTATATTACTGCGTTTCGTCATTTTGGGTTATCAAAAACAACACCCATCTGGGTATTTTTTTCAGTATATTATATATAAATATATAGCGGGCTAAGGACTACAATATGGCTGCTCTGCTAAAGGTCTCTCTCTCTCTCTCTCTCTCTCTCTCTCTCTCTCTCTCTCTCTCTCTCTCTCTCTCTCTTAAGAAGAAAGAAACCAAAATACCTTAAAAAGGTCGACAATTAATTTAAAAACACTTATACCATTATGATTACCTGGTGGTACTTATAAAACAGACTAAAGAGCACATATTTTTCAATAACAGGTGTGCACAGTCGGAACCAAGTTCGGAAACTCGTGCTTTGTTCTTAGTACCCAATTGGCGACCTGGGACATCGCTAAGACTGAGTGTGAGAAGAAGGGATACCGTCTCGCGACCATCACATCCGCATCAGAGAACCAGTTTGTGACTGACCTTATTAAAGACACATATGGCGGGACAGGTAATTACATTTACTATTATATTAACCTTTTCGGCCATTTCCATGAAAGTTTTGCCTCAGTATCATGATAAACACCTAATAACATTAAATGCAAACATGAACAACATTGCCGAGGCATACATGTAGAATGGATTTATCGTGCTTATGTCTCATAAAAATGATAAGACATTTACTGAATTACTGCATTTTAGATACATGGGTGTGGGTTGGCGGTACGTATACAAATGCGATCCAGTGGATAACAGGAGAGAATGCTGTTTACAGCAGTTGGAAGTCAGGCCACCCCACCACCAGTAGCACTCCGCTCTGTGTGGAAATCGTCGCTGGGAACTCGTACGCGCAGACTCAATGGGCAACAGGTGATTGCCACAGTCATCAGTACCTGTGTGAAAAGGAACTTGCATAAAAGGATTTATGTTGTAGACATGCATTTTAAGCTTCGTGGATTTACCAGTTTTACCATTGCGTTCAAGATCGCCTCAACGCAATCAAAATGAAATCTCCAATCCTTAAGTGACGACAATATGCATAGCTCCTGTGAAGTAAACATTTACAGAATACAACCATCATATTTCTTAAAAAGGCCGGCAACATTGAGATAATATATATTTTAATCAATAAATCACAGATTTTGTTGTGACGACACACGTTGAAACAAATGTTTCAAGAATGTTCTATTTAAAGTCCTCTTTATTTAAACACACTAAAAGCAGTTAGGCGAAACTTAGACTTGTGATTTGTTAGTGAAATAAAACATCCAAAGATATTCTGCATTAATCTTTCTTTCTTAACATTTTATTGTCTTTCGAAAACAATGTTATTCCTACAACTTGGTTATGAATATATTTGTTCGATACGCTTGAATCTGTGAGGCAGATAGATACCGGTTAATTACGGGTAAATATTATCATGTGACAATCTGAACTAAATATAAAAGGAAGCATAATTACTCTTTGCGATTATACGCTTATCACTAGAATATTTGGGAAACTGTACATCGTGATAACCAAAATAAAGCTACTGAGTACACATATACATAGTGTAAATAATATCCACAAACCATTAACGTGTGTTTTGCTTTTTAAGGCAAGAAAGATGACTACGATTAATAAATACATACATATATGTTTACATATGCTTCACAATATAATAAAATAAATTAGTTTGGCTTCATTCGAAGAAAAGTGGAATATATTGTTTAGCAAGCTGTGACTTATCATTTGCCCCAAGTATGAAGATTAAGATGTATGTGACCTTCAATGAGATTTTGATTAAAGCTGGTGTGGTGAGGGTACATGCGTGGTGGAGAACGGCGGATAATATTTGGTAAGCGAGACATTCTGATGGGTTCTACTACAACAGGAAGGCACTTGCTCTTGCTACACGGCTTTTTACTGGGTAAACTACTTGCCAAAGTAGTTTTAAAACGATGAATTTGTGTATAGAACATTATTAAGCATCATTGAAGGTATGTACACCTTAACATCTAATGACTTTAGAATATGTGGTGCGTGGCTTGGGATGCCTAGAAACAATTAAACTAATATAAAATAATATATATCAGAGATCAACAGTCCAGTCCTTTGTAATGCCCTCTCTGTCCCGCACAGGGTTGTGAAGAGACGTCATGGGAATGTAAAATTCTCTGGCCGACATTCGCATTTCCCTTTTCCTGCCTTACATGCTATTAAGGCTTCTATTCTAAGCGTCAGTATCAGGATTAGGATCCGTAGCAGGATCCGTGTCCGAAACATTTTTAATGCGCACGCCCTATTCCACGTTTCAGTATTCGTCAAACGTATCTTCCTTTTTTACCTTACTTTAAGCTTTGACTACATAATCTTGTTATTATTTACAGGAAAGTGCAACACATTTACCCCAACAAGTTCACTTTCTTATCTTATATACGTGCCTCATTGCATGGATGTCATCTATCAAATACCGGCTATGGGTTTGTTTTATTAAGAGAAAATAATAGCGATTTCACCAATTAAACTCACAATATCCTAATAACTTCAATAATGTAGATCATTTTTAATTAAATGGGGATGTAAAAACAGTTTAGTAATAGTTGAGAAAATATTCCAGTAAATACCTTATTATCCCCTGATTTTGCCAATTGATGTCCGTATGTCGTCCGCATACGGATAAAATAGCTCACTGATCTGTATACGGATGTGCGGATACTGATACTGATACGGAGACGTGGTATAGTGGCATAACGGTCCTCTCTATAGTGTATTGATTGTATTTTGGTTTTATCTATTAAAAGCATGAACATAACATTGAAGTGATTTATGATATGCAAAAGGAACAACTGTTATTTAACATTTTAAACATCACCCTTGAGATACTAAAATTATTTAATAATGGAGATGGGGCCAGCCTCCCAGTGGGGCCTCAACTCAGCATGTAGAAATCGGAACAAGTTATCTAGAGGCAGCATGGGTACCAGCTGATGGCGCCCACGACCAACTTTACTTGTATGAAAAATATCATGCATAAAGGAATTTACCTTTGTTCTGGTACAGAGTTTTTACACAACTGTTTACTGTGTAACCATTTGTAACATGTAAATTAACATGCATTTTAACACTGTTATTGAACGATATACTGGCTGATAATTTTCAATAGATGCAGCAGACTGACTTGGAAGCAGCAGTCAATTTGCCCTCTTTAAAAGTGGGTTAATTGTATGGTAATGGGGTTAATGGTCTGTCTTTTGTCGGTCGGTCGGTCGGCCTGTCAGTATGCAGACTTAATGGTTTCCTATTGGTGAACGGAATGACTGATGACAATTATCATTTACAGAAGCCTAGGTTTGGGAGGTAGATGACCACCTGTGGTTTTTGGAGCCACAAGGTCAAAATCACGTTGTGGGAAGCTTCCAATTGACATCTTACCAAATATATCGGCCATTGTACCTTAGAAAAAATGGCAATGGCAATTAGGACAATGTCAAGACCACAGTGGTCGTATGCGTAAAACTCGTTTTTCATTAATACCTCTTCAACAGAGTGACCCTTGGTAATCACATAACATGAACATTGGCCTTGATCAGTATATAACCCCTACTGGTTTTGGGACACTCGGTCTTAGGTCAAGATCACAATCACATTGAGTGTGACAATAATCTTACATTAGTAACAGGCCGCACATCACACCATTTATGAGTCTACTTTAAATAGCTGTTCCCGACACATTTACGCAAAATACGCGGTGGCAATGTCCTATTTGTAGGCTTACATCTCCGACCGCGGAGCTCTTGTCTTGTTTTGGAAACGTCAACAATTGTGTTTTAAAGTCTATAATTTTATTACAAAAGGGCATAAAACACGGCAAAACATTGGATGTCCCTCCTTAACTGAGTAAAATTATTTCTCAATTTAATCTTGTATGCCATATATCGAAGAAAAAATGTCTTTTATTTTATTAGATTATATAATGTACATAGGTCTGTTGGTGTTTCAGTCAGTCGGTTGGTCGGTTTGTATGCGGTAGAGTTAACTCTGACACACGGTAAGGGAACCGGTTACGGCAAAAACGCGGTTACCGGCCGGTTAAAATGTTTATACGATTGGCTGCAGGTGTTGAGATTTCTTGGTCAAAGGTCTAGATCATAGTGTTCTTAAGAGTGAAGATCGTTACCACTAAATAACTCGTCAATGCAATCAACGTCGGTCTTCATTATTCTTTTGCTTATTTAGATTACATACATGTAGTATATATCAGTCGGTTTGTTGGTTTTTCGGTCGGCCGCTCGGTCGGTGGACGAGAGAGTTTCCGATTAACGTCGGTCTTTATTCTTCTCTGGAACATACACACATTATAATGTAGGTCAGCATACCGTAAAACCTTATGACTGTGTTATTTTCCTGAGCGGCCCTTATACTAAGTTATAGCCCCCACTAAGTACACATTGGCATAATGCGTGTTAAGTGTCACTTCTACAGTGTTTCACGAAAATCTTCGTAAACCTTTAACACATCATAATTAGACATACACACGCACACTTATTTTTCTAATATTTTGGTATTATTATGTTATACATATATCTTTAAGTCACCGTCCACATGAGTGACATACGGCAGCTGCTTTGAAACTTCGGAACCCTCGTTTGGATACTTTACATAATACTATTATTCACAAAGGTAATTTTAATCAAACAATTAACTGTCGTAGCCATAGGCACAACATACAAATCATGGGGATATTTGCATCTATGTACATGTAACCAGTTTAAGATTAAGCGAACTGCCGCGTCGACGGAACAATTTCCATTAGGAGTCGAGGAAGTTTGCCCTGTTTAGTTATAAATACCGACTATATCAGCAATACATTTACCCAAGTACATTGTTTGTTTTTACAAAGCTTAATGGCTTTGATTGTAACAATATAAATATATAGAGAGTTTAATTAATGCATAATGGCAACACACTGGGATTAATATCAAGTTGGGGAGAAAGCGGCGATCGGCGGATATATGCGACAAAGCGGTGATGTGTTTCTGGGCAGCTGTCTTCCTTGCGAACACGTGGTAATGAAAATATCACTAAACCTCTTGTGTAGCCCCTGTCCAGCCACGTACTTCAGCCACTGCAACACTGCCATTCTCCTTTCACGCTCTCTGCCTTACCAATATTAACGGTCCTCTTTTTGGTGTCTTGGTTTCACTGATTAAAAGCATGGACAATTGGACATGGCATTGAAGTGAATTAGGATATGCAGGCGACACAACTGTTAGGAAATGTTTTAAACATGTTTCTCAAGTTACTTTCCTTGAAATATTTTTGTGAACATCATAGAACATCGCTGTAGTAAATTTGCTTATGTGACATGTCAATTTCTACTAAAATCACTGTACTGAGATCGACATTGAAACAATTCATTTTATTGATTTGACGGTTTTATGTTTTTGGCCAAATTATGTTCAATTTTAACATGTAGGATGATATATCAATATTGTAAGAATATTTTCCCGCGTGTCATTGTTACATTAACAAACAGGTAACACTTTACTTTGTGAATATAATTTTATGTATCTAACACATATACATGTAGTTATTATAAAAACTATAGTTTACTGTTTGACAGCGATCTTTCGTCTGCTGAAATAATTTAAGCGAGTATAACGATCCAGATTTTGAAATCCGCATTTCATCGTAGCTTAAACTGTTTTTAGGAGGTTGCAACCAGTCACTTATCATTCACCTTACAATCCATTTCGGTTGTAACATACCCGCCATGGTTAGAAAAAAGCGCACACATTTTGGTAGTCAGACCATGTCGATGAACGGGTGGATTTTCTTGCCAATCCAAACAAACCTGATTTACATACTTTTTCATAAGAGGAGAGATTTAACATTCTCTAGAAGGGAGACGTTTAGTATCTTTATGGTGCTGACCAATTCATAAGTATTGAGATATTGATAACCAGATTTCTACTAAATCAGCAGCATGTAGACATTACTAGAACCGGACGCGTCTTTGGGCCCGATTTCAACATGTTAATTAAACATTTTAAATATAAATTGCACGCAATACAATTGTTTTATCAAAGTATAGGAATAGTAAATAGTCACCGAGGAAAGCAAACATTTGCTTGTTTTTGCCGGAAGAAATATTTTAAATATGGCGTATGGCAGGAAGTCACGTTTTTAGATCTTCAGTAAGTAAACAGTATGGAATAGATATGATTAACAATTGAAAGCTTATAGACGATTTTAAAAGATGGTTGCATTATTGTCGCCGTATAATTTTAATTATTTTGATTGGAGAAACTATACCTTGACAAGAGGTATTATGATGTCAAAGGTCACATGTGTCTCGCAGATATATAGACATATTTCTGCGCAACCTCCTGAGACATCTATATGCCGAACTCGCAATGAAGGTTCCTGTTCTCATATTAGGGACGGTTTATGTTGTGCAAGCCGATATTTTCGTCCGATTGTACAATTCTACGTTGGACCAAGTGTTTCTCGAAAAACAGACGAGGAGCGACCTGGCATGTTCAAGATTGTGCCTTGGAATGTCTGAGTGCAATGCATTCAACTTTACCAGCACTGAACAGCGCTGCAAGCTCGCAAGGAACATCACTGAAGTTGCCAACATTGATGAGAATGTGTACACTCGTAAACCATTCCAGCAACCTTTTGTGAGTATTAAAATAAATATTACCATTAACGATAACATTTGTGTTGAAATTTTGGATGTTTGTTTTAATTTTTAAGACGACTTAGTATGTATGATGTTCAAATTAGCCACCTAGTTGAACTTTGTTTCCATTCTTTACAATTCACTTAAACATTTAATTAACTAAAAGATTTCTTTTTAAAAAATCTTTCTGAAACGACAAGTTAAATGCACTTTTTGCGTGAAATGCTCGTGTACTTGTATATATTTTATGTGATTTTTTTTAATATTAAACTGTATTACATTAAGATCATACAAGATCATACATTAAGATTATATATTAAGATGTTAAGTTCTTTTTAATTATTAAAGACAGGCTATCAATTCTTTTTCTACAATTATCAGGAATGCCCGATCGGTAACTTCAAGTATGAAAGGTCTTGTTATGTCCTTGGTACCCAAGCGATGTTCTGGGGCACTGCTAAGACTGAGTGCGAGAGTATGGGCTACCATCTTGTGACCATCACATCCGCAGCAGAGAACCAGTTTGTGTCTGACCTTGTCAGAAGTGAATACAGTGGGGCAGGTAAAAATATTTGCCTTTTCAACACTGATGTAAGATTAAAATGTGTCTAACTTGTGTAACCCCGATTTGACTTTC
>Ga0224511_10003261_pt1 | contig 11560 bp, 5 predicted proteins | sample SF_May12_sed_USG_2_FD_169988 | JGI IMG/M metagenome (GOLD analysis project Ga0224511, IMG submission 169988) | Sediment microbial communities from San Francisco Bay, California, United States - SF_May12_sed_USGS_8_1 | ecosystem: Environmental > Aquatic > Marine > Sediment | place: USA...
ACGTAGGTTTGAAAAGTTACCGCGAAGCGCGCTACATTCAATAAAGCAGTTTGAACAAATTTGACAATTTGAGTAGATAGATGTGCTGGCACAAAACCATTCATGTGCCTTTGATGTTATCAACATGTACGTAAGACAAAACTATCGGTTTGTGAAAAAGAACTCTGTGACACCAGATTGCAGTTGACTCCCTTTAGGTATTGGGCAAAACTTGAGCGTTATTTCAAGTATCAAAGCAATGCTACAATCGATTAATATGTGCCTTAATCTTGTTTAACTAATTACAAAAACCCTGTTAATTAGCGAATTTATATGAATACGCAATATGTGGCGACATTTGGTAATCTGAACCAGACTTAGTTATCCGCAACTGGTATTAGCACCGACACGATGATGCTCAAACAGGATCAATGCATACGAGTGTTTGTTGTTGTGGTTCTGCTATGTGCCTTCAGCACTATCTATTTCATGTATTCTGTCGAAGTTGTCATTAAGAACAAACCCACACGTGAAGACAACAAGACAACACTGCCTACAATGGATTCGCTTGCTAATGATGTGTTTGACTGCAGCGATATGAACCAATTGGAGTTTAAAGGGGTATTATCCAGCGGTGCGTCTAGAATAGCATATGCCGCATCATATCGCGGTAAAGAGGTTGCCGTGAAGATTGGGAAGAAGCTTGACGACAATTGCGTACGCTTGTTTATAGATAACAGACACAGAAACATTAAAGTGCTTCTTTATGAGGTTCGAACGCAGTGCGAATGTAGTAAGTCAAGGCAAATGTTGATGGAAATCATTTACCATTCTATCGCTAGATCCCCGTATGTTGTTGAAAACCTTGGATTCTGTATTACTGACAAACTAATCAGTTTTCGAAGTGCAAATAGCTTAGCATGGGAATTTAAACTTAATTTTTCTAATCGCAGTATTATTAGTGTTTATGAATACGGTCAAGTTGTTAACATGAAAAAGATTGGGTCGATTCCACTGAAAGACAGATTACGGATGCTACGCGCGATGACATTGGCAATGAGCACGTTTGAAAATACAATTATTGGTCCAATTGCAATGGTTGACTTTAGGTCAAGGCATATAGCCAATGTCAATGGTAAGTGGAAAATGTACGACCTAGGTCTCTTTGAGTTTGGCGCGTTGCCATGTACACTCTTTAGACATAACAGTCTTCTCCGAAGCTATTTAGGTCGACACGCATGGAAAATAAAGGAAGAGTGTCCGGAGGGCGTTCCATGTCCTAATGGCACATGTCCTAGTTTTATACAAAACATCAACGGCCCGATACTGTGCGGTGTGTTTCGTGAAATACTGAAACGTCGCTTTATAACACAGGCAACGAGCTGTTTGGATTTGAGTGTAGATTACTTTTTAGGATATATTGGTTTTCTTTTAAGGAATACAAAGAATTAGTAATATTTAGAAAACCTGATATTTGTTTGTTTGTCTGTGTGTGTGTTTGTTTGACGGTGTTATGATTGCTTTAATGTCGTGTTGAACAAATACTACAGCGTCCCAGTGGTAACCAGGACTAGCATCTACACATCGAGAGACCGCAAGTTGTGATGCAGCAGCCAGTAGTTATGATAACTGGATAAGAAAATGCCTTTTATCAATTATCTTGCTTTAAGTATGTCGCTAAAGGACATACTATAACTACTAGCCAATCGATTCGCAGCTCTGTGTTTGACCCAATGAGCTATATTTACCTTTACGAAAATCGCAGTAAAACATTAAATGGACAGTTCGTAACTGTAAATCATGATCATTCATTACAGTACACGGCCAATTTAATCCAATAAATAATGTTAATGATTGTCAGGTGACAGTCTCACCTAGTACATGTAAATACAAAAGAAAGCGTACTTCATGTTTGTAATAAACCTTATCACACGAACTAAAGAACTGTACAGAAAGGGGAAGAGATTTATGTGGAACTTAGTATTGTGAATATACCAAAGCGGGTTAGAATGTTATTGAATGCATATGTGCTCACTTTAATATGGTAGGTATATATTCAGGTCATTCTAAACCTACTACGGCAACTACATATCTAAGATGCCAATACGTATTTTGTGTTTGACTTTCTTATAATTAAGGGTATATGTAACATAATGTTGCAACAACTGTGTCTATGTTTACTTGAAAGAAAATAATTACAACTACATAATAAGCACTATAAGCTCGCATTGGACATTGCACACCCAATCACACAAACTTGTAAAGCATGTAATTAAACAGTGTGGCCTATTCACTACTTGTTTTGATCTAGCTATGGGCAACCGTAACACCTTGTGATTTCTGTAGACATCTTTTTGCGTCGGGATATTATCGATATGCCTTACAATGTACTCAATGAGATGTATGCATGCCATTCGAACAAATAGTTTCCATATTTCTTAGTTTGTACTCTATTAAACTTACTTTTTTATATTAAGGTATAGTACCATTGACATTAAACATTTGTTGCGCGCATATTGCGTATACGATGTCGTCAAGGTGTTCAAAGATAACGCTAATTCTGACGATAACACTATGTCTGAAATTAACAAGTTCTGTTGTTGGTCAATAGAGTTAGGTCGATGTTTACTCCTGTTAATCTTGACACTAGGATCTATAGGTTTGTTCCGCAAATATCATGGGGAAAATCATTTTATGAGTTTAAAATATTTTATAATTGTTGATTGGCTGCAACAGGTGATTGTTTAAAAGTATCGTCGGTGTTCTTGAGAAGAAAAACAAATGCAAAAACAAGAAATTATGTAATTTTTACTAATCTTCACCCACTATATACACTTCACATAGCCACGAACACGAACTAGAGGGTGAAAATAAAAGACAATTTAAATACAGAAATGTACCTCTTAGAACCGTTACAATTTATACTTCTAATGTTGCTTAGCAGATTTGTGGTTTCTTTGTTGCCAGATGGCTAAGTCAAGGCTGTACTATTTTTGTTACAGACAAACCGGAATTTAAGTTACTTTTAAAGCGTCAAACTTGCGTTAGCTGACACTTACGGCAGCTTCTAACAGCTCACTAACGTTGATCCAACGTCAGCACACATTAACACTGATGTTAAAAAGCGTACACATAAACGAGTAATTAATCAATTGTTGTGGTACATACCACATAGTTCTTTGTAACGCAAATTCAAAGTATGGCTACAAGACATATACCATTCATAAATTGTTTACCATTAACAAAAATACCAAAGGATTTCCAATGGTTTATTTGTTTTTGTCAAAGGATACTGCTGGCGGCTTAGCGGCATAAGGATTGGTGGTTTCGCAAGCACCACAGGCTCTTTTGAACCTCTGTATCAGGGTGACGGCAGCAGGTCTTCCTGTTCAGCCAATGACCACACGGAAATAGGCACGAGCGTGTGTACCGATGTTATGCAAATCCTAGTAACCAGCTTGTTTGAAATGCATATAAAATGCCGTCATCGCAACGAGCGCATTTGCTCAAACGCTTTGACTGCGTTCTGACTAAAACATCAAATCCGACGCGGCATGGTGCCAGAAGATTTATGCAAATGTACATTAAATTCTATTTATGAAATAAAATTTATTAATACGAACAAATAAGAAAATCAAAAGGAGAATAAACTTAAATGCTATGGTGTCATCAGTTTATGTTTTCAGAGGTTTGCACTCCACCATTCATTGCCAATGATCAACTTACATGCATACCGGTTGAAAGCAAAATCTTTAAGCCAGGAAGTGTAGTTGCAATTGAATGCAATACTTATTAGGCTTGTAATGTAGCACTCTTGATGTAGCCTCTGGTAATCACTATTGTTTGTACTAATTACATTTGTCGGTCAGCCTATGTACGCTGAATAACTAATAGTGTTGACCTACGTCAATGGTCGAGTATTACCTTAGTAACTATGAGTATTTAAGAGCTAGCACGGCATGTGTTAGTCAGTCGTTACCATCAGACTCCTAGAGCCACCATGGCACATGCCTGGTCGGTCTCTTGGCTTGCGCATTTAACGTTAACATGTGGACATTTGTTGCAATGCATATGGAACTGAAATAAATAACTTGTAACCACCAAAATGTGTTGTCGTGTCATTATATTACACTCTCCTGTTAGTCCAACCACAACGTGCCAGTCTGACAGAACCTGGGTCCCATCAGCAGAATGCCGAGAGGTAACCTGCACTGTACCAATTTTACACAATTGATACTATATGTTAGACAACAGTCAAGTGTCTGCCGGGTCACTATTGGCTCTATCATCGGTCCTTAGGCCGCTTTGCTCCGTTGGTCACACACCAGTACCCCGTGCAACGCGAAAGTTCAGATAAATGGCCAGCGGACTGGACAGCCACGAACTTGTATCGCAATAACCTGTGGTAACCTCCCTCAGGACTTTGCCAATGGCTATGACGACGTTGAAGGACATAGTTCGCTCTATGAGTACAACCATGCGATTGTGGCGTCATACAACGGTGGGTTTTATCTCCATCAAGGAGGTCAGAGGTAATGCATTGGAATAAACTTATGGAGTGGAAATGACGCTGTATGTTTTCCGATTATTTGTGCGTCCCAAAAAGTATTAAGACATGGAACATGGCAATGGTAAAACTGGCAAATCTTGCGCTTCATGGGTAATTTGTCATTTTTACCATTGCGTTCAGGATCCCATCAAAGCAACCAGAAAGTAATTCAATACTTATATTTACATTCTTAAAAAATAATATATTCAAGTTTAATATTACATAATAATTGCTTGTTTTAAGTGAATAAAAATAACATTGTCAGCGGGAGGAAAGGCCTGTCCTTCTACCATCATATTACATTCTAACTATTTATTACGCGATTTAAATAGAACTTCCAAGTGAATAATAATTTCCTAAAAAATCACGCGTAGCAAATTGAAACAGTAATTGTAATACTACATACACCGATAACTTCACTGTTTAAAGGGGCGCAACTTATGAACTATACCTTTCGAGTATTGATTTTATTGTGCTGTGCTGCAACAAAATGTCCTTTAGAGGCTCTTAAACGCAATCGTTTTCCTGATCAAAATGATTGTTGAATGTAAATACTAACTAGTCTAGTATTTAACAATTTGATAATAATAATATCATTTCTATTTGACATGGTATTAATTATACCTGCTCGGGTCTACAAATGAAAAAGTTATGCCTCAAAACAGCCTCCATTTACATGGTACATTGTATCAATACCTGCTACGGAGGTCTACACATGAACACGGTATGTTTTAAACAGTTCCAATGACATGGTATCAAGACCTGCTCAAGTCTACATATGGACACGGTATACCTTAAACCATTTTCCATTGACTTCGATATCTGGTGCCATCTGATACTGACATCGTTGGCCTTAGCCTCGGACCAGGTAGGAAAAAGCAAGCAATGCCACGCTAAATGATACAACCGCGCAAAACGATGGTAGTTTATCATCCTGTACGCGACAACTTGTTAGGCTGTTATTTCAAATCAAATCAAACTATTAATCTGTACCTACGATGTATCGTTACGTTACGTTACGTTTCTGTATCTTGCAACCTTTTTTGTTAAATTTTTAAAACCATAATTAAGCAGTGAATCCTACATGAACTCCCGTAAATATACCAATCTGAAAAAATATAATCATTCATCCCCGTTAAAATTTTACAGAAAAATCAACAACTTTGTTGAAAAGTGTTGCCCGCGTTGTTTTTTTACTTCGTTTGTTTAAAATGCGTGAGGTTATAACAGTTAACTAGCTTAACTACCGGTACAACCGATTCATTGAGTTGTCTCGGTGGCCTAGCGGTAACGCATCGGACTGCGGTGCCAGGGGTCCCCGGTGCGAACCATTCTTTGTCGTGAAATGTTCACATTTTTGCGATGTTTTTGTTAACTAGTATACTAACATACTGCAAATGTGCGACCAATGATAATATATCAAGATACACACAGCATCTTTAAGTAATGTATTCCTTTACAATCGTTAACATGTCACGATTAATCTAACTGTCCTCCTCGTGCGTTTGTTATAAAATAATATTAAACATTTATCCACTTATGTACAATTTTGTAAATTTAGCTAAACTGGCCTCTTTTGGAGGCACAATGGTATATACGTTTTGATAGAATAGGAATTCTTTGATCGCTGAAATCATTTCCATGACGCAATGTTGCCGGCCAGTATTCGATTACTTTTTTTATCGGCCATGACTAATTTTTAACGTAAATAATAATAATAATGATGATGATGATAATAATAATAATAATAATAATAATAATAATATTATTATTATTATTATTATTAAGAAGAAGTACAAGAAGAAGAAGAACATCATTTCATGAAGGTAGTAGACCGTAGGGCCAGAGCCGATGACAAACGACGGACAAAGTCTGGTCAAAATAGCTCATAAGCACGTTTTGCTAATAAAAACAATAGCAATGACAGTATTGCGATCGTTATTCGTTCGACTTATTGGAGTTACGAGATGTTATTTTTTATTATTTATAGTGATGTACACTGGCGTAACGTTAGAGCCTGTTATGTAATAGTCTTTTTTTACCCGACTGACCGAATTAGTAGGGGACCAGACAGAGTCACGTTTAAATCAAAACAAGCTGTTCAATAATTTTAATTTAGAGAAAAGGTCCAAACTAGTTCAAAGTTTACAAAACAGTGAAATGATTAAGAATAAAACAATAAGTGCTTACATCAGAAAAACGTAACTGACAAAAATATGATTTATTTATGAACAAAAGAATGTGAGAGCAAGCCTAATAGAACACAAATATCTTAATCAAAATAACTTACAGCAGGGCAAAGCCAAAGTGCCACATGCTTATGTGATAAATTTGACCCTAGGTTCAAGTGTCATTGCAGTTACTTGTGATAGATTAAACTAATGAGGTTATTGTCATCAATTAACCACCATCCACTGTAAAGGGACAGTATTACTGGTTAATATCTTTTAGACACTCAATAGTGCTGACAATTTGTAGGATCTTTCTCTGCAGTAGAGTAATAACTCCGATTTCTCTTCTTATGATGATGTGAGTCATCTCTGGTTTCTCTTCTTATAATGGTGGGAGACAGCTCTAAGTATGAAGAGTAGTTGAATTTTGTTGCACCTCTCAGATGTTTCTTCTAGAGTTGGTTTTTCTAAGTTGTTGCTGGTAAGAAGATCAGAAGCTGAATGCTTCAGCAGTGCAATGCACAGCCTTTGATACTAGGACTTAGTCAGGGGTTAAAGGGAATAATCTTATTCGATTAGGTAAACGTGCTTGCCCTCTAAACTTTTTTAACAAACAAAAAAGCACAAACTATTTACATGATCAAACATCAAATAATTTTAAACATATTTTAGAAGTAAAAGTTCCCAAAAATATATTGTAATTAAAATAATAACTGATGTCAGTGAATAATTTACTTAAGCTCTATGGCAAAAAAAAGTCTTTTACAGGGGTGAATTCTTGGTTATTCAAGAATGTTAAAACACAGAAATATTTGCAGTAAAGGAATCCAATAGAATGTATGATGCACAAAATGTCCAAAGTACAATATCAATATAAAAAGCCAAAATAACAGTAAAACAGTACCACTAGCCGTACGACAATGACCCCTAATCTTATCAGTAGATTGATTTAAAGCTTCATCTGACCTGGATTCAGTAGACTTCTAAAAAAGCTTTCTTGGACTGGTCATTGAAAAAGGTTACACTAAACCAATTACAATGATAATTGTAAACACCAGTCCTTGGTAACAAAATTAGGCACAATCAGTGATCATATTTCGTTTCAAAACAATGGGATAAAAAGTGGACATGTTGGAAAACAATGGGTTTTTTGGGAAAACAATGGTTTTTTTTTAAAAAAGCAATGTTTTTGACACGAATTAACACATGATTTATTTTTATTATAAAGTATATACATTTTATCAAAATAAAAATCATTCATGTTTTACATAAACTTTCTTTTCATAACACAATCCCTCATAGAAGTCACAGTCTTATAGGCCATGTTATTCAAGAACTTTGATAATTTCTCCTCTGTTTTGCACTTCTCCACTATGACATTACTTGTTTTTAGTTGTCGAAAATCATTGCGTTTTTAGCGCACATATTTTGAAACTGTGCGTTTTTTCCCGGAAATGTGCGTGAAAAACGCAAAACGCAGACCTAAAATTATCACTGCATAGGCTTGTCATAGGAATGACAAGACCTTAACTGGAATGAGCACCAAGTAAAGTTAAAATAGATAAAATCTTAAAATAATACATTACACTGATAATGGCTTACTTGCACTATTAATAAATGAATTAGATAATAAAATGTAAATTATGATCTTATGGAATATAATTATAAAATGTGTGTTTCTACAACAACAGATTGACATAGTGCATCTCTTCGGTTCTTAACATATTAAACATAGCGACAACAATATCAACTTATTTCCAAATCAAATACATATAAGTGTTATTCCTTATGTCTATTATTTGAAACAAAACAAAAACAACTGCCGCCTATTTTAAGCAAGATATAGCGGACTATAATCACTTATTGTTTTGTAAACGAAATACAAACATGTTATATAGCTTAAAACAATCACACAGTCATATAATAGTGGATTACCAATTAAAAGTATAAAAAAATACATACACTAAACTATAATTATACATAACATACTTTAAATAATTTATAAACATGTTGATTCCATAATATATATAAAGGTTCCTTTTCATCAGTTTAATTAAAAATGAACTCGAACAAAGCCCCCGCCACTGTAAGTATCAACGAATCCGTTTAATCCCCAAATACTAGGTTGTAATCTTACCGTGCGCATATAAACTCTCTAGTTCTAATATAAAGTTGATGGTTTTATTAATCTTAAATGAACTTAAAACACCACAAAATTTTAATACAAAGGTTACGAGGATGTTGCATGCTAAATTTTATTGCCTGCGCTTTACGCAACACGCAAATTTATGATTTACAGATTATTGACTAAGCAGTGAACTTCAAGTTCATAAAAGCCAGTGTAAACACACCAAAGTTCGGCATCTCACTCTTTATTTTTTCTGCAATAAAAACCTGACAAATATTTCCCACATGTACACACACATATACACATGCGAACCCACTCTTATGTATATAAAACTTGCGCACCGACACAAAAATAAAATGTGCGCGGCCTTTCATATATGCACGTACGCAATCACTCACATATACACGTACGTACCCACTAACATATTCAAGTACGCACCCACTAACATATACATCCACAACTACTATAGATACATAAACGTACCCACTCACATATAAATACAAGTATCCACTTATCCACACGTACCTACTTACGTAACCACACCCCACTCAAATAAGCACACTCATATATACACTATCGCACAATTTCACATATACACACAATCACCTTTTTACATGTACAATCACGTATTCATACAACGCTCACACATAGTTTAGCAAACACAGATGCAAATACACACGTATGCACACACATATTAATAATTAATATTGCTGATGTTAACGTGTTACTTTCCCGTCATGGTATAACTTTATCTTCTTCGTTTAGCCGCAGTTACCTGAAACCCATTGTTATGTAGTAAAACTTACCAATTTCATTAATATCTAAGTGTCTAAAAGCACAATATAATTATTGGAATTATAGATTTACAACATGCTTGTTATTGTTAAGCATGCGTTCAGATGCGTTTAAGAATAACAGTCTCTAAATGAAACACACATTTGCAGCAACACATAAGAGACATGACCTTAAGAGCATAAAGGAGGTTGCTATTTTGAAACAAACAAACAAACAAACAAAACAAAAAACACAAACAAACAAACAAACAAATCCCCCCCCCCCAAAAAAATGCTTCCGAATAGATTTTGGACCGAGAGAAGTAGTTTGTCCGTAATGTGTTTACCGCATTCGGCATAAAGATGTTATGTGAAGTTACAAATCACTGGTTTCAAACTGTTGGAATTACATTCTTGATGCAAAACAAGTAAAGAAAATAACAAAGGGCAATTTTTAAAAAGATATACGCAGAGAGTTATAATTTGGGCGAACAGGCAAATCGGCGACTATATGCTCACCAATCGGGGAGCATAAAACAAATCAGTTTGTTTGTTTTTCTAATTCGGTTAAACAACTTTAGCCTTTAGAAATGACAAAGCAATTTAGAGTTCGATATCCTTAAGGGTTTAAAATATGACCAAACGCATTTAACCTTACCAGCGCATATAAGCGGATTGAAATGTAAACATACCTTCTAGTGGTAGGCAATACACATGTTCTTCATCTACAGCAAGATCGCCGGCTGTGTACTTGAATGAACATGTGTCAGGAGAACCATCTTCGACATAAGCATATTCGTTGACTTCAATTTCCGGACCACCGGTCGCTGTGTCGTCATCATCGACGTACACATATTCATGGGCTTCTTTATCAGTACAACTGTTTGTCTTTCTTGGTTCACCTGCATCTTTGGCGTATGCACGAGGCTCAGTATCAGACCGAATGTCTACTTGGTCAGTTGGTGTTCGAGGGACAGAGAGCGCATGTAGGAAGGCGCCACTCTCAATGGCATGCCTACGTTTCCGCCTAAAACACAAGAATTAAATACAATATCATTGCATTTTCCCGTTTTAAAAATACAATAGCGCGGATATAGTCCAATAGGGGCCGTGTATTTTATGTTACCTTCTCTTGATGACGCAAGCGACAATGACCAGAACGGTGACCAAGAGGAGAACGCCAGCTGCACCAGCGGCAATGATGAAAATGTCTAAAATACGTTAGACATAAGATGTTATACATTGTCGATATTTAAAAAAGTTTAGTTAATCTATTTTTTTATTCAAGATCAAACATGGCAAAGTATTCGGTATTTAGTTAGGAATTCAAACATAAACAATCGAAACCTGATACGTTTTCTTTTTCGACACACGTCGGTGTAATGTCCCAGGTGTGGTTGTCATTACAGACAGCGACTTGCTTTGTTGTGGCAACGTTTCCTGTACACGTATATTCGAGAATCGTGCCAGTCTGACACATGTGAGCTGTCAGACATCCGGTGGTATTCGCAACAGCGTTGGCTACTGACACCAAGGGGCATACCGCCACTGTAAAATTAATTATCATTATAATGTTACACAATCTTGGGTTTGAAATTGTTCATTAAGGTGTTCAAACATAAACGTATAAATTAGGTTTTTGTTGTGCAAACCAAGTTTTGGAACCTGTAAATCTGCATTCCTTAGGATCAATGTAATACTGCATACACGCTTAAATATATATATAAAGTCACCTAATGTCGGCGGATCAATCCATTCTAATTTCCTTGTCTTCAAACAACGAAGTTCTAATTGTCCATTTGTCAAAAGGAAGTTTTTGGAATTGTAAACAGCGTTGCCAGTTTCCCCAAATCCTAGTTGAGGATAAATGTCAACGGCATCTTGACGAACATCGCTCGTGTCATTGCAGACAACTTTCACACATGTTGCTGTTGTATGTCCCCACGTTTCATCCGACTGA
>Ga0224511_10003262_pt1 | contig 11560 bp, 5 predicted proteins | sample SF_May12_sed_USG_2_FD_169988 | JGI IMG/M metagenome (GOLD analysis project Ga0224511, IMG submission 169988) | Sediment microbial communities from San Francisco Bay, California, United States - SF_May12_sed_USGS_8_1 | ecosystem: Environmental > Aquatic > Marine > Sediment | place: USA...
CTGTTCAAGTCTAATATCATGTCCATTGCCGGTGTTATATACATCATTCCTTATGCCCCAAATAGGAGTTCCCTTCTGGGCGGGTGGTTCCATCATGACTGAGAGTAGTAACTGACATATCACGCTGAGTTACTATGGCATGAATATCCTTTGAATTCCCAACAAAATATGCTTTTACCCTAACTTGTCTCCGTGTTATAGGTAAAAGTAAGGCAAATAGAGAATGGACTCCACTGCATTTAGCTTCATACTTTGGCCACGCATCTGTGGTCGAACTGCTCATCAAAAGAGGTGCTGACCTGAACGCAATCAATGACAAGGATGATACGCCTCTCCATAAGGCAGCTTATACTAGCAGGCTGGATATAGTGACACTGTTGCTTAAAGCTAATGCCAGCCTGCATATACTGAACACGGAAGGGAAAAAGCCTGTGCAGCTAGCTAACCAAGAGGAGGTACGAAAACTAATCCAAGCAGCGCAGCAAACGGAGATGGCCAGAAATGAGAAGAAGTTCTTACATTGTGCATCCAGTGGAGATATCGATACTCTACAGACGCTGGTTGGTCATCATCTCTTTTGTTACACAACGTTTATAGCCTTGTTTCTTGTCAGATGAGGAAGTGAAAACAGCCAATCCATTGAGTGACTGGGAGTAGATATTATATATAAAATGGTTATTAGCTGCCTGCATTATTCACAGTGACCATAGGTTACATCAATGCTGTTACGCTTCTTCTCATTGAGTATCTTGACCGGTGTTATTGGTATGCAATAGACTTACACAGTCTTTTACTCAGTGTTTCCCAGGGGACTTTCTGCTTGCTCCCATAGAAGAGATACTCTGTGAGCAGGCTTCCTTGATTCCATGTTGAGATCTGAATCTGACGAGGGTGAGGGTGAAAAACAGAGTAGCCCCAAAATGGAAATTGAACCAGAGCTTCCTGATTCTAAGGTCACAGCTTCGCCCTTTGTTGCAGCTTAAGGAAGAGAAAGGCCTGAATGTAAACTGCCGTGACACACGTGGGAACTCTGCTCTCCATTTGGCAGCTTTCAGAGATAGACAACAGATGGCCGCTTTCCTCATGCAGGCCGGTGTCAAAAATGATATTAAAAATGATAACGGTGGGTGTATGAAAAGCTTTATAGTTAACCTCTTTTATAGCTAAAACATGCCAATTTATCTAGTCATCACCTCCCAAGATAAGAAGACCACATGTTCATCTTCCTGATGAGCAACTAACTATGCATCCTGACAAAGTTTCAACATAGTAAAGGGGCGGGCTATGACAAATTATCCTGGAAATGTGTTGTAGATTTTTGTGCGGAAACAAAATCTGCCCTGTAGTGGGAAAGTAGAACTATAGAAATTACTATTTTACAGTATTACCATAGCAGCGTGATTTGCTCAGTGCAGTATGATTAGTCATTGCACTGTGCATTGATTCGCTGGGGTCTAGCCACTGAGCTGCTCCGTTATCACAGGCATGAATTTCTCATCCATGTTGCCATAGCACTGATCTAACCTTGCTTGATGGCTGTGTTCACACTCCATACTGCACTCACCGCGATTGAGTAGAGTTGGCCCGTTCTTGAACTGAATTACATTTAGTGTAAGGATGAATCTTAGTATGCATAGAGTTAATTATGTGGTGTGATGTAAAATATGCGCTGGGGTAATGATTCTCCACATCCGAAGGCTATCCCTGACAGTCTTACAGCCACATGCTTCTCATAAAGTCAGTTCATACCCTGATAGAGTGATGTTGGAGTTAGACTTCCACTAAATCAACCATGCCCAGGCCTCGTAGCTTCACCATCAACTTTCATGACCGACAGATGCCTTAATATTATGTGTTTTTGTAGGTGACCTGGCTAGTGACATTGCTCAATCAGACTCTATGCGGCGTGTTTTGAGTCTCACTCCGATTACTGACCTGCGGAAATCTGTCTCGAGAATGGAAGGCATTCTATATAAGAAGACAAGGCTGTTTGGTTTTAAGCCAAAATATGTGGTGCTGGATAGAGGTGTTCTATCTATATTTAATTCCCTGTAAGTACCTGGCAATACACAGCTAATATTCTGTTACCGTAGATTAATCCTGCTATCAAAGAAACAAATCTGGGCGAATTTAAAGGGTTCCACACGATTATTTATCTCAATGCACTTTTATTTCTTGCCACTGTCGACTTACTTATTTTCTATTTTTTGTGAGCAGGTTGGCAGACATTTAGCAATAGTATAGCTTGACTGATAAACACTACACAATTGTTTTTTTCCTTTTTACACAATGAGTGTGGCCTGATAGAGACACTGCTCTGTGTGCTTGGCAGGGGGGATGCTTCTAGTGGTGCTCGAAGAAGGACATTCAAATACTTGGATGATGCTCAGTGCTTGGTGCAGAGCAAAGATTATCTGGGTATCGCGCTGGTATATAACAATGGTACAAGTCACATCTTCAGAACAGAGAGTGCAGAGAATAACGTTTCCCGACAGGTATAGTGTGTGAACATTTGTATAAGTGAATCAGTGTAGGGGTAAACCTGTGTTTGCATGACCATGTGTATTAGGCGAACGTGTCTGTAGGCAAAGGTCTGTATATGTGTAAAGGTTATGTGCCTTTGGGTGTGTAGTCGTATATACTTGTATGAGTATAGGTGTATATCTGTCTCAATATACTGATGTAAAGGTGTATAGTTGTATAGGTGTATATATGGGTATATATTATAGGTGTATCGGGTGTATAGATGGTTAAGTGTCTGGATATTTGGGTGAATGGACATATAGGTGTATTGATGTATATGGGCTAGGATATTTGTGAACATTGAAGCGATCCCAGACTGCTGATTTCACAGGTAGCAATCTATTCAGTCAGAAAATCGAGTGGATCGGCAGTATCACGAGACTGACTCATTACTGTGGTTTAACTCTGAACATATCATACATTGTTGCCTTTTTGCAGCGCTGGGTGAATGCTCTGAGGGCACATATATCCTACAGTACATATTACATGCATAAAGGTGTTACTGATGACAGTGATGAATATGAGGACCTCGTTCCTTTGAGTGGCATGACTGATGCATTACAGGTGAGAGGTAATCTCCTCATACATGTATGTGTGTTAGTAAAGTTAAAGGTGTTATGTCACGGTCAATTGTAGACGCACTTCATTGTAAAGATAGCGAGTGGTCTTTCTCCACTAAACGAATATCGGTCACTCGAATAACTACGGCCCGAATGGCCCCAAAAAGAAAGAAAATGGGATCTAATTGCTAAAACCTGGTAACCTAATGATCTTTACACCCTCATAACATCGTAAGATCATTATACCTGGTGCTTTGCTAGGCGAGATCAATCGGCGGACATGCTGACTTCAAATTATTTTTTCAAATTTTGTATTCTCATCAAAATTCACAAAAGATGGTTTATATATCATGTACATTGTACATTGAGTCAATTTTTGAACAAATTGCTAAAACAGCAAAAACAACTTCATTTTCTGTTTAGGTCATATAAGCCTATATAGTGAGTCAGCTGCTTGACTACCGGACCCGTGCTTACATAGGGAAGAAACCGACGGGAATCGCTAAGCTTCGCTCATCCTCGTAATATTGTGTTATACCCTATCAGGCATTTTAGGCAGCAGGTTTTGAGCAAGATCTTTCAAGAAATAAGATCAAGGGTAGAGTGTGAGACTATGCTTTCCAGTTCGCTTACACTTCGACGCACACGCTTTTAGATGACAACACTCAACAAAAAGAGATTTAAATTAAACAGAAAAAGTCGAGTTGTAGATTGAATAGCTATAATAATGTGCTTTGTAATCGGCTGTTCTACTGCTTCACTTGCCCATCGGAAAAGCCAAAAAGTCAAATCACCTGGGCAGTCCGGAGTTGTCTTCACAGCTGCCTCAGTGTGTGCGCACGCGTGCGTTTGTGGTTGTCCAAACTTCGCCCAGATATCCGTTTCAGGCAGTTGGTACTGCAAAAGGTGTGTTAGGTAGAAAATACGCTTACAATGAAGGCTGAACAGTTCGCAAAAGCGTTTGCTGTGGCACTTACGCAGTTTGAACTACCTTTCGCATACCGACGCGCTGACAGGAAAACTCTCTATTAACCCAGTAAGACCAAGAAATTCTCAAACTTTCCACCACGTCAGCATTTTCGGGATGTGTTGGTACGGGAAACGTCTTTGGCAAGAGTAGGTTTAGGGTTTAGTTCCAGACCCTAGTACAGTTCGTCGAGTTGCCATACTCACGACACTAACGTACGGAATCGCTAGGCTTAGGCATATAGCACAATTTGGCATCCCTCTTCAGTTACCTCAAACTTTGTTTTCGTTACCTTGAGAGGTGATCAATTTGCATCACCATAAATCACTGTACATCCTTGTACATGGATGTATATCGATGTGACACTGTGTCAATCAGTGCCCCAGTTCTTTTTTTATTTAACCAAAACTATCTAATGGTATATATGTCTAATGTAGACAGCGAGACACTAATTATAATGTGGGGAGGATAACTCCAAATATCATCTAGATTACAACATCTTGATAGAAATGGAACATAATTGTCTCTTTAAGGTTTATTCTTGCATTCAGCTAGACCTAATTAAAGAGTGGGATGCTCTTTGAGCCATACCGCCTCTCTTTGTGAGATAAAGCCATCATTAATTGTAATCAGACGATTTTATACTGAATAACCGAAGCCATAGATTATAAACTGAAGCTCCGGTTTAATATCTTTCTTGATAAATTAAAATGAACAATTCTCGTTATTTAGTTAGTTGTAAACTGGTCAGCAATGGAAAGGTATTACGAAAGACTGCTAACCGCTCATGCAACTTTTCTCTGTACCACATACAAATGTCTGTCATTGACAGATATGTCAGTAGCATCATATTCTCTTTTGATGTGTGTATGATCAAACAAAATCAACTGCAAGAGCTCCTGTCAAATACATGGGTATATTTGACCTTTCGTGGAAGAGTGAGACCGCGTCCTTCATTGTGATTTGAAAGACACATAAAAATATAAAGCAGCCTGTATTTGTTTTATTATTATTATTTGTTATTATTATTATTATTATTATTATTATTATTATTATTATTATTATTATTATTGCTCTACAATAATATGAGTGCAGTATAGTAACAATACAATTTGAGCTTACAGGCAGGCAATGGGATGCGCCTGATAGCAACTGTTAGATGAATAGGCATCTCGGAGTAGTTAACGGTTAACTCTCAGGCCAGATGTGACAATGTCACCAGTAGCAAGCCATCAGCCACCCCTGCCCAGGAGGCGATCGAGCCGCCTCCACTTGAAGACCCCGGTGAATTGGATGATCAAATAGACAAATTTTCACCTACATGTAAATTTCTGAAATCCTATCTTATTAGTGAAATCCTTGACCCTTCTACCAAATGTAGGATAGTCACATGATTGAAGATAGATAAGAAATCATGTGACCAAAAGATGGTCGATGGTTGCATAGGTGTTCCATCATTGCAGTTAGGGACTGTTTACACACCATGCATGTATTTGTCGAAATACGAAGTCTTCATTCTTATTTTGTTGATCCCAAACCTCATGCATTGACTTCCTCATGCGGGTGTAACTCCATGCCGATCAGACTAATGCTGACACTGGTGCGCATGTAACTAACAATTTTTTCAAGACTTCATAAATACCTTTTTAAACCTCTATTCAGAAAAAAACCAATATGGCATTCATTCAAACAATAGTTGCTAGTCTATTGAATTATTTCATTTTAGTGAGGTCACTCAGGGTCATAGCCCTAGTGCTAACCTGATATTTATCTTCAGAGTTTAATGAGCAGTCTAGCTGGTAATACACTGACTATACGGTGATTACAGGAGCAGTTAACCAGTGTATGCAGTGTATTGAAGGCTGATCTCTCAGTCTATTGTAGACTGCCCAAGCTCACCAGGCTTCTCTGGAGAAAGAGGTGAACTTACTTACTACTTCGGTTGGGGCTCAGTCACTCACCACTAAACTAGGTATGAAGGCTCGTCATATGGAACTCATTCCGTACTATGAAAGTACTTACTATGACTTGTGCTAAAGTTGGATTTCCATTCGCATGTCTGTTAATCCGGCCTCAGATCATAAAACTTATGCAATGGAAAGATTCATAAGGTTTTCCCTGACATCACCCAACCTTCAAAAACGTGCGATCATAAATGTTTGTTAATCATTGGTTGGTCATTTCAAATTTTGAAAAAGTCCTGTCTTGTGGTTTTCTTATAGATATCTCCGCGCATTTTCCTCAGCAAATGCTGACATTGTGATATAATTGATAGTAGTTATTATGTTTTTGGTGAGCGTGTTGCCTCCTCATTTTTGAAAGTGGAATTGCAAGCCCCAACAATATCTCGGCTCCACAATCGCCCCATCCGGAGTACAAAAATGGTCATCGCTGCAGGCGATAATGACTCAATCAAACAAAAAGTATGCTGCCGCAGCAAGTTGTTTGCTGTTTATATCCAGGAGTAATGTAATTAAGTGGATGCTACCAGCAGAATGCTTATTTCAGTTTGCTGATACATCGCTTCTGACACCATGATTCCGTAGGGTGTACTTTGTTACAATAACGAAAGGTCTCATGATTGCATAGCATTGTTTCAAACACATTTTATTGGATAAGTTCTATTCTCTCTGTAACTTGAAAGGCTGCTGAGACTTTGTGTATAGTTATGTACAGTTGTATTGCATGTACCCTGTCACCATCAGAGGCCCTCATGACTGTGCCAATTTTTTGAAAAGGGTCAATAATGGAATGGAATAGTTTGACTTGACTCAAGTTTCATTGATAGGAATGGAGCCATATCGAGTAATTATCTATAATCTAAACCAATCAGACTTCTTTTCGACTCTCGTAATTTTACAATATGGTATACACATGTGCGATGTATATGATTTTATAATATGATCGTGTAGAAGATGTATCAAAGCACTGACAGACAGTAGATAGGAGAAGGGAATTTAATAGTTATTCGTCTCACCGTAAATAGACATGCAGTGGTTACTCATACCTGATTAGCCGAGATAGGAAAGCGATTCGGTTGACTGACTCTTGTCCTAGCCTAAAATTATAATCCTCTTCATCAATCATCAACTGCGTAGCTTACATGCTCTGATTTCAACTAGTAGTGCTAGGACTAGTATACTACTTGTGAGTAAATAGAAGGTAATTACAGCCACTGTCTGGGCACTGCGTATTTTTCCGCTGAGCTAGCCTTTGTTTAATTTGTTATCTGTGGTACAAAGTAACTAGTAGCTAGTGCTAGTTCTCTGATGCGTGTGCACAGCGTGGACATATACTATTAGCAAATGCCTCACAGCTGTGAGTTAACCTGATCATATATGTCAAGTGGCTAACGCGAGTACATACTTTAGGTAACACTGAGCTGGTTGGAAGATGTGGTAACATTGTAGCACGCTCTCGTGATATGTGCAATGTCCTACAGCACTGCCTAACTCTCTTTACTCAGCAAGAGCAGGTAATTGCATCAACCCATTGGCCATTGTCTTGCTTTTTCACCCCACTTCCCTGACCATCAGCCATCTGCATTCCTCACCAGTCATAGACGAACTGTGATGTTCGCTTTCTTGACCTTGGAGAACTGCCCGACTCCGCTTCCTGGCCAGTAAAAGGATTAACCTTTCACTTTTCACTGATTTGATCTTGGAAGGTCTCATTCATAACGAGCTACCGAGCTACTCACTTTGCATTTTGACAATTGGGTACTAATGTAGTCTCAGTCACAACTACACAAGGTTCTAAATACAACAATCCATAAAGGGAGTGATTTTCCAGTCTCTCTGTAGGAAATCATTAAACCGCTGTGGTGAAAGTATGTGGGCAAACAGATCTGGGACATAGAGATAATATTATATTCTATAGTCTATACTATACAATCACACTGCGTAAACTGAGGAACGCTCCTGTCACTAGTTGGCAGATGAAAAGGTTTCCCCCCTTTTCATCCACATCATATGATTTCATCTTTCCATCTAAATGACAATCAAGTTTACCCGTCTAAACTACCACTGTCACTAATGCATTCACATAAAGCGCACATTTTCATGCATAATATCCTGCTTTACTCCTGTCTAGACGAGAGTAGCAGCGCTTGGCAAAAAAAACGCACAGATGTCATCATTGAGTGATGCAGCTTGTCTTTTAGATCTATGGCATCCATTTCTCAATAATACACGGCCTTGCTTCCTTCCTCACTGATTTAGTCTCTGGTGTTTTGTTTTCAGTTACGTACAGATCAGTTGAGCGAGGAGAGAGCTCGTTGTCGAGTTCTCCAGGAATCGCTGCGTCTGCTCGCCGTTCAGAATTACGAGTTGGAGCAGCAGACATCAGGACTGCACTCTCCTGGCTTCCAGTCACCTACCATGTCGTCTCAAGAAGACTCTGATGATGAGTTCTACGACTGTGACCTGGATGCAGATAACAATGTGTTAGGTGTGTTCACCTGACAGAGTCACAGAGGGTGTTTGGATATGTTGCTGCCTCGTGAAGGACCGCACTGTCACAGTGTTCTGGGGTGTGCCACTATGACAGGGCCAAAATGTGCTGACAGACCCAATCATAAAGCTGGATTTAAATTTTTAACCCCTCATCCCTTTCAGGAATTATGGGTACCGTACTATTAATAGCCTGGCACCTCGTCGCTGTGTGTATTCATTGCTGTGTCAGACCTACTTTTCTCACCTGCTATCATGTTTAGTGAGCATTGGTGCATTGAAGCACCACTTATTTTTAAGGACGCCACTGAACTGAATCATAATGACTCTAGAATTGAAGGTCAGATTTAATTGCAGTTTTCATGGAATTTATTTCATTATTATTCTACATTGGGCATCACGGAAGGGACTAAACTTTGCTGTTTCGTCTTCTAATTTCCTCCTTAGGGGGCGAGGGGGTCAATAGGCTGCGGCTACAGTTCTTGTGCATTTCTATTGGATCATTCTATATTAAGTGTTCACTGAGATTCAAGCACTGCCAAACATTTCAGCAGTTGCTGTGGTATTTGACAACAGAACAGATTGCACATATTTAACAACTTTTGTTGCTAGAATCCAGTACCTCAGTGGACAAACTAGAAAGAGTGGCGAGTAATACTGATATGGCGTACTCACAGACAGACATGCAACAACTGACCAGTATACATAAACACATTTGTAAAGCCAGGTAAATTTCTTTACAATTAGTAGTTGCCTTTTCTTGCCATCCCACAGGAGTACAAATGCACGAGGTTTGTTTGTGGTGTTTTACGCCACTTGAATATTCAGCCAATCAATGAGTCCGATTTGCGGTGCGCTGACTAACCGTATTGCTGCGGGATATTGAGATATTGATCTCATCATATCACATTAAGATCGCTGTACCGTGTGTGCATTCCAGTGCAGTCACTTTATTACGGTGTGGCAGCATACACACCTTCTAAACCTCGGACTTCAGGACAGCGTTCAGTTTGGTGTATTCGGCCGCTGAAAAACCTCTCCCAGTAATAGTACATACAGGTGGGGTTCACCACTATAGCTGTGCTTAGTTAAAATTAATTATGGCGACAGTGGAGTGTGAACAGCGACGCAAATTCGACAGCAGGTAGGATCATCCATAAAGGATAATCATACAGTGTTGCACAACCACAAATGCATTTATTTGTTACAGTATTATGCTACTTAACAAAACCAATGCCCTACGCATGGTTTTCTCTGTGCAACTTGTTTAAGCTTTTATTCGAACACTCATTTTAATTACTCTGTAACTGTACACATGCATTTAATGTTTGGTACTTGAACACAGTGCTGGCTGATTGATTGCTCAAGTCTCTCGACATTTCTCACATTTCCTGTATTTCCCATTGGCTCAAAATCAATAGGGTGAAGGGGCCATATGAATGCTCGTTTGTTTCGATGATTGCCATTCTGTCGGAAAAGATCAATGACAGTATTAACTGACCTCACGTCTTAAGTTGGTCTTAGCTCTAGCAGCCTGATTTTTGCTCTTTGTGATTGGCTAATGCTTTGTCTTTATCACTTACAGAAAAGAGCTGCCGGTGCCTATGCTGACGAGAAACGAGTTCAGTGTCTGGAGCATTTTAAAGCAGTGCATTGGCAAGGTGGGAATTTATTGAATGTCCCAAGGGTTTCATGGTCCGTTTCTTCTTACAACAAATGTGATCGAAAGTATAGACTGGAGAAAGTGTTTTGCCATGCAGTTAAACTAGCGTTAAGATAGCAGGATAGCTGGGTAGTTTTGTCTTTGACTCAGGATCATGATATCAGTGTGAGTGCGAGGTCTTCACACCATTTCTAGGCACAGCAAAACAAATCCCAAGCCTAATTATATTTTCAAACAACACGGCTTTGCGCTCAGGCAGGACGAAAACGCCACCTCGCCATGTCAAAACAACCATAGTGTACTGGCGAAAATACACAACTCGTGTACAGTTAGTTATGGGTTCGAATCAAAGTAAAGTCAATGATGGTGACAGGAAGGACATCCAATATTAAGTTTCTCGTGAACTAGAACTAAGCTTGTGTGTTAACCAGGGAGCAAACACCATGACTCCACACCCTGCGTGACGAATAGTAATTTATAAACTGAAGGGAAATCTGTTGGAGCCAGCATGGGATTTGCTCTAAGTTATAAAGAATGATGTCTTGCAGGAATTATCCAAGATAACGATGCCAGTGGTGTTCAATGAACCAATCAGTTTCCTTCAGAGACTCACAGAATACATGGAGTATTCTTATCTGTTAGAGAGGGCTAGTGTCTGTCAGAGTCCTGCGGAAAGAATGGCTGTAAGTTTTCTGCGACTACAAACATCCTGTTTTCACTTTCTTTTTCGACTCTATATTCCCCATTGCTTTGATGCCTTAATAGTGATAACGATGGTTGAGGATGTTATATTTGACTTTGATTTAATTGGATCATGCATAAACTCAATATGGATTTTATCAACGCTACACTAGCATGAAAATAAAATCAATGCGGCTCAGAGCGTAATCTCGCTACCAGCTGGATAAATTCTTAACCTAGCCATAACTGAGGGGATATTAATTTCATGATGAATTCTTTGTAGTATGTATCCACATTTGCCATTTCGGCCTGCGCCTCTAATTGGGACAGACTCGGTAAACCATTCAACCCCTTACTAGGAGAAACTTATCAACTAAATAAGTGAGTTACAGGCTTCAGTTTGACCTAGCATTGACCAGTTTCCTAATACCCAGGTGAGACCAAGGCTTTTGCCACCTGACTGAGCATACATAGTGGGCTTGATCACCTGTTTTAATGCTGCTGTATGATAATCTCGGGTGGCTATGTCATACGGACTGGAAATTCAGTTTCCAAGAAGAAAATTCTAGTTTGCCATATACGAGGTAATCTGTTGGTTAAAACCCCAAAGCCTCTGCGAACAAATCGGTATGAGATGTCTCCTGATATACGTTTATCTGCCAGTTGTCTCCGCCTCACCTGGAATCAGGTGGTAGATACCCTCCCCCCCCCCGCT
>Ga0224511_10003263_pt1 | contig 11560 bp, 9 predicted proteins | sample SF_May12_sed_USG_2_FD_169988 | JGI IMG/M metagenome (GOLD analysis project Ga0224511, IMG submission 169988) | Sediment microbial communities from San Francisco Bay, California, United States - SF_May12_sed_USGS_8_1 | ecosystem: Environmental > Aquatic > Marine > Sediment | place: USA...
GAAAGTGTGTCTACCATTGACCGTGTCATAACCCCTTCAAGTTACCTTGTATCCTCTGTTACTACAGGTCCATTTAATAAGGGAAGCTTTCGGGAGTCGTTGCGGAGTAATTCATCCAGTAGATATAGCGTTAGATTAGACGCAGATGGAAATGCGCTGCCTCTTACCACATATCGTATCGGCAGCGTCTCACAGGACACTAACCTCTGTCTATGGGATATTACTTCAGACGTACTCAACAATCATCTGTCACGGAACAGAACGAGTAGTAACATTGCTGCTAGGCTTTCTGTGGATCTATCAGTGACTAACTCAGCAGCCAATAGCTGCAGCAACTCTGTGAACACCACAGGAAGTGGTGGTGCTACCGGTAACCTACTCACTGTAGGGAGTAACCCACCTTTAGCCTCACCTACACTCAGCAATGGTACGCGTGGTAAACGAAACTTTACACTCGGTCATCGAGACAAAAACTCTGTGCGCTCCACGGCGGCCATCGCTCAGCAGATGAAGCAAGGGTTGGATGGCTATCGGTTATTAGGGTCTCAGTACTGTCCTAAATTAGACCAGATAACATTGCTGGAGCCACTGACCTGTAAGAAACTAGCTCATTCAATGCTCACATCTATCCGGTTTTATCGCGACTATCTAGTAGTCTCCTGTCAGGACGGAATTATCTCTACTTATGCTAGACCAGGACGTCCGGTGAGTTTATCCCCAAGACATCGGCATTATATTATGTTCATGGCTATTCCTGAATAATATCCGCTTTCTAGTTATCGACTCTGATTCCCACCCCTGTTTTGGTAGCGCAGACAGTAAAAGCTGGAACTACAAGGGTTGTGAGTCCACTTCCCAGTGCTGGCGGGGTCGTTCTTTGGTAGGGGCCTTTAGCAAGTCTCTCACTCTCAGGTGCAACCATAGCTTCGGATCGACTAGTAAAAACAATGGAGGTCCCAAGTCCCAACGAACTGATATGGGTCAAAAGTACTCCATGATTATTAAGATCCACCTTTTCCTTCTTGTGAAGAGCGTCAGAAAATGACAAGGGTTAGGTTGAATGACCCCCAATCTGTAACCTGAGGAAGGCCACGGGGACCACCTCGGTATCATTCCGCGTCATCATGACAATGATGGGTCAGGGGAAACCTGCCTTCGGTCGTATACCACATTGTCTACCGTTTTGAGTACATGCATTCCCAGGTCAATCCTTTCAGTTTAGGTCACGAAGACGCACCAACATTCATTATTTTCTGCTTACAGCTACTGGGAGGTCAGTCTCATGAAGACTCGGAGCAGCATCTAGCCAAGCAAGCATTAATATCACGCCAATTAGGAGTTAATGGTGATGATACAGGTCCAGACCCATACCAAACGTCTCATTGGTAGTAATGCACACATCACTAGTTTCTGAGCCTAATATTACAAATGGGAACACCATGGCTATTAGTATAGAGAGTCAGCATCGGTGGCTGCCTACTGGCTACCGTCTGCCCGCAATACATTATCAAAATGAGTTTCTATTTTTAGAGCCGGAATGGCTGGAAATTTTTCTGAATCTGAGATGTGATAAACTGTACATACTGAATCATTATAAGGATAGGGTAAGGAGACCCCAGCAGGACTGTTACTGGGACGTAACCCTAATCATTAAGTGCCAAACAATTTTCTTTCCCTCCTACAATCCCTGTCTAAATCCAATCTGTTTCCCGGGCACCCGACTGCCCACCATCAGACTGTAAAAGCTAGTTACAAAGTTAGTCAGTGCGTCTTTCTTGTTTATACTGCAAAAAGTGTTATTTATACTAGCCAGAAATAAATCGGCAATTCTTAGAATTAACTGTTGACCACCACTCAGTCCACCAGATCTGTCAGCACATCAGGAGCCTTCCACCTTGGTAGGTTTCCTTATTTTGTGGTAGTTGGGGAGCATATTCCTCAGGTATTCCAACTGCTGTGTTTGAGCCTGAAAGTTGAAAAGATACAATAGGTGTAGTTGCATGACCGAGTTTTGGCCTCTGAAACTAGGCGCATTCTCTGTCCCAATGCTTCAAGGTGTGCTCGAAAAGTGTGTTTGTACAAACCATGCACCTTGGCTGCGTCTGAAAGTGAATTTTCTACGGTCGCTTCACAGTCGCTTCGTTGTTGTGAAACAGACTGCAGAACTTTTCTGTCTTTAGACACGCAAGACATTGGGAGGACAATTCCAATGCGCCCAAAACTCCCTGCACTTTTCACTGCGACCATCAGTTCACGAGATGGCATCTGAAAGTTTTTATCTGTCTGACCGAAAGTACACGAATACACCTAATATCGCGCTAAGACAACTGATTCAAGACACTGAGTGCGAGCCGCTGGGTGCGCACGGAGTGAGTTCGAATGAGTGCGAACCGGTTTTGATTCCATGGTTCGCACCGAGTGTTCGTTCGGACCAGTGCGAACCCTTTGATCCTTCGTGATATATTAGTCATCATTGTTACATTGATAACTCAATAACCCATAGCCTCACCACTGGACCTATACGGGATCAATATGTAGAGTGGACAGAAAAAATGATGTAAGCAAACAATTTGATCAAATGGTTGTCCCCACTTGGTTTTACATTATGGGTTTAGCAATGTGTGTTTTCATGCCGACCGGAGCTTTGTTTAGGAGCCGGCGGCCTACCCACCGCGCTTCTGACGGGAATTTGGTGTGTTTAACAGTGACCGATTAACCATGGTGTCTTGTATAGCAGACCTGTGGCTTCACAGTTGCCCTCTCTCTCTCTGGACTGGATGCCCGCTTATCTCCCAGAAGCTATTTAAAGATGTCATGTCATGCCCGGTGACAGCATTCGATTGTACCCTGAGGTGGTAGCCCTTCTCCCCCTGATTCGGAAACTGTGACGCTTAGCCCACCGTGTGACGTCACAGTAGGTTTCTAATGCTTACAAGCTGAGCTATGATATCACAGTAGGCATAACAAACCCGAACTCTCGCATATGATTGGTCAATCAATTTCAGGCAGGAATCTGATTGGCCAACAGCTTTGTCATTGGACAGAATATCAGTTTTAACCAAAATTGACATCCAGATCCTTTATATCCTGTCCAAAACCTACCCAGACATATCTGGATGTTGACAATCCATGAACTTTCGCTGAACTCGCGCTAATTCCGCATTGGTCCATCTTGGGATCAAGGGTCAATCTGGCATTCAATTGCGCATGGTAACCATGTGTCAACAATGTGTATGACAGTTATACACATGGTTGACACTAAAACGCATAGTCTAAGGATTGGACATTTCATTATTGGTATCACTGCTCATATGAGATTCTTATTCAGTATTGACTCGAATGAGCTGCAAAACAGCAGCGGATATTATTTCTTTATTGTTTAATATTTTACCCAACTTGGTATGATTATAACACTGAAGCTTATCACAGTAAGCTACTGCATGACACAATCCTATCTTACATAACAGCCATTACCCATTGCATTTTGAGAGCATTGAGGTACCGCTATATTATGATGAAATTGAAGAGAGTCATGTATTTCAGAGTTAGAATTTTAAGAAACAGTCGCATAACATTGTGACTGCATACATGCCCGCCGAGCTGTACCAACTAAGCAGTTTTGATAAAAGGTGTGCATGTTTGTAAATTTACGCATGATAGCAAGCACTGCCTTGACGAAAAGTTGCACCAATAACCACTTGAGTCGACCGATGGGCTTTTCTTCTTTTTAACCTAATGTAGAAAAATGGGACAGCTTTAAAGACATGCACGGAAAAGATTTTGTATACCAATGAGCATGTCTGATTTAGGCTCTATGTACGATAATAAACACAATAATACCGGTAAATACTTTAGCTAGGGGAACTCTTAGTATCCATGATAATTCTACCAGTAGCCTTTATCTGACCGATGCTAGAAATTCAACAAAATAATTTTGGTGAAATGGCCCTGGCAAGCACATTTGACTTATTTGTATTTCGGGATCATGTGGAAAATGATAGTGATGGTTGGGTTTTCGATAACACCGCATACCCAACAAAGGAATCCGACGTATTTATAGTTCTCTGCATATTCCTGGTCCTAAGATTCAGGAGCCCCATGCAATAAGCAGCCTTGTAGACCTGTCCCTTTGGACAAGCCAGTGTACACTTGTTAGTTTAGACTGGCAGATGATCGCCACCATTTTCACCAAGTATAGCTAGCTCATAGTGGGCAAAAGCGTACATTACCCGCCACGCTTTAGGATTTTGTGGTGAATGTGGGTAGTAAAAACACCTCATCACAGCAGGGAATGTCATTTTACTCTGCATTTTTATATTTTCTATGCAGTTACCCGATCAGTTGCCAATGGCTATTAGGGAAAGGAAAAGGAAAGCTTTTGGAAGAGCCCATCTGTAGAAAGTTGAATTGACCTCCCAACTTTCTTTGCAGACTAGCACCCCTCTGACACCCCAGACAACCAGACACACCATTAAAACTCTATTTCCATTTTATTAGTTGGTTCCAAATGTTCTGCATGAGACCCACTTATTACACTAGATTTTATTCCTGATACACAGCTCTGTATCTTTTGAAATGTCAACTCTTTAATATCTTTAGTATTTCGCTAGTTATAGATTATGGTACACAGTACACAGACATTCTAAACCATTCTGTACACCAATAGTCACCAGAGACCAGAAGTTTCTATGTCTCTGATAGTAACCATACCAAAAAACAATAACAAACCCAAGCGAGAGGAGGCGGGCCTAACAGTGGTAAGTGTGGTGTAGTTTTATGGGCTATGATGGGCATGACATGTCATCTTTAAGTGTATCAGAGGTCGAGTCGGATTCACCTTATATAGTTGCTAGAAACATGGTGGACGCAAGTCAAACTCTTTATACTCTTCGGTCGAAAAGTTGTTGACTTAGCAAACTAGCGATCTTTTTTCTACCACTTGTGGGCAGACATTCACGATGCCTGATGGCTAGGGCGATGAGATTTACCCGTTAGTCAGTCCTATAGTGAGTCAGCAACTGAACTGCCGGATCGATGCTTTGATGGGGACGAAACCGACAGGAATTGCTAAGCTCCGCCCACCATCGTATTGTATCATACCTTATCAAGCATTTGAGGCAGCAGGTTTGGAGCAAGATTTTCCAAGAAATGAGATCAAGGGTACATTTTGAGACCATGTTCACTTACACTTTAATACCTTACCTGAGGTAGATCATTGCTATGTCGCTGCTGCACCACGTCATTGTGTTTGTAATAGTGCGTTCGATCCTTTACTTGTAAATCAGCCAGTGTCATGTCAACACCTACTACACATCCATCACCAAGAGTTACTCCTTCCAGTAATTGGGCTGTAATGTATACCCGAACAGTTTGAGCTGTGTATGCAAATAATATTCGTACAATAAATGCAATCATAACGAAGTCGATAAAGACAGGATCATCTTGTTTAACATGGTTGGCATCACCAAGCCAATGGCTTTTTTCAGGGCGGTCCATGGTTTACTCCACGCGTATTTAACTTTGCGATCCAAATCTGAGGGAAGAAGCACAAAGTGGTGCACAAACCTGGAATCTAACACCGGGTCACCTACATACTAAGTCATTGGTTCTTCCTACCATGCTAGCCTACATTTGGTATAACACCAGCGGATGGGCCTTTGGTAGCCCCTGTTAGATCCAGACCGGTGACACACAGTGCGTCCTTGTTTGAATCGGAGCATAGAGCGAGGGGGACGTAAGTGTAACTCACCTCTCATCTGGATGACATTGTGACTGCCAATATTCAATGCTTCACTGTCTGCGAATTTGGGGTTAAGGCACTAATCACATGAGTTACGTAAAGAAACAGAATCTATACCAGTAAAGATAACCTACAGAGTAGGACGGACATAGAGAAAAGTGTATTAGCAGCTGTGGAGTAATTACTTCATGACTTAAGTTTAAATCTGATGGGACATGTTGAGAAATTCCGGGCAGAAAGTGTGTGAACCTGAATGTGTATGTATTCGTCGAGAGGTTAAGGATACATGATCTTATCTCAAACACATTAGAATCACCAATTCTCATAATGACTAGTGTACCATCTGCTGCGGGCCTACAACATGCAGTGGAGTTCTTACAATGGGCAGCCAAACATGTCACATCATTAATGGGTGGAGTAGCTGCACTTTCTGCTTGTTAACTAGGTGTAACTGATATGAATTCAACACCACCGCTCCTCGTGTCTTACATATCGATTCGGGAATTATTTTGCTCAAAACCAATGGGAAAAAAGTCAACTGTACTCACTTGTTGTGGATAACAACTCCCTCCTCAAAGAGATTGTTGGCTCCAATTATAATAGGTCCGCCTTCGGCAATGATATGTACACCGAGGTGTACTACGGTGCCTTTGTCTGCAAAAACAGTATGAGAATGATACTAAGAAATTACTCGAGCTGCTTCAATTTAGCATAGTAAGGACAGACATTATATGGGGAAAAATATTTGTGCCAAAGTGAACATCAGGCCCAGGGAACCGAGCAAGTCTTCTGCTTTTAAACTAGGAATAGGAATAAATCGATAAGGAAGTACAAGTTTTGGCTACCACAGGTTCTCTCATACCAATGGTTATTTCACCACTAAGCTCAGTTGAGGCATACTCCACTACCGCTCCAGGCTTTATCACCACATTGTTGGGCATTCTACAAACCAATGATTACGAATTGTTCACGAGTTACCACTCATTACGACTTACAGTTACGGCACGTGATTACGATTATTTATTTATTTATTATGATCACCATTCCTGATTCAGCAGAAACCACGTTAGACTTAGAGTTTAGACTGATTCTGAAGTCCGATTCGACGATTGATGTGAGTGTGACTGTGATTTAATTAGTGAATCGAATTTCAGAATTGATTGATTTTTAAGTGAGTGATCAGGGAACCAGTGACATGTCAGATGTCACTGAGTGAACCATCAACGATCAATCAAGTGAAGTACTGTTACTAGACACTAGTACTCAGTAGTAGTACTACTAGTACTAGTAGTAGTACGTAGTACTAGTAGAACTAGTACTAGTAGTAGTACTCAGTAGTACTAGTAGTACTACTACTAGTAGTAGCAGTAGTACTAGTACTACTACTAGTAGTGATCATCGCACAGTATCGTATGCCCTTTTAGAAATTCATTGTCGGGCACTCAGTGACACCAAATTGGCTCATTATAGTCTAGATCCAGAATAGCAAAAACCCACCTGCTAGCACTTGATTACACTAGTCTAGAGATTCCAAAAACAAAAGCCTGAACCAAGCTCGTAGTAGTAGTAGTAGTAGCTCATATCAACGGATTATTAGTTTAGGCCATGCTTTGGCAGCGCTACTACTTCTGTTTAGAAAACACGCAAAACCTCAACCGAACATTATAGGTGAAAACGGCCTAGGAAATTTATGGTGATAACCTCACAGTAAACAGCAGAAAGAGGTATTATAGCAAATGTAGACATTGGTGTAAATAACGCTATATAAACATCTATTTTAGACATTCTGTGATAATTTAAATTTATATTTTAATTAAAACCAGCGAATCAGTAGAAAAAGCCGGAGAGATTGCATGCCAACAGGAAGGAATCCCTTCTGAGAATACAAAATGGGTTTCCGAGGGAATAAACGTGGGGCAAAAAGACCTGGTGGGCACAACAGAACCAAAAAGCCTCCCAAACCAACAGAAGAAGACTTAGCGCTTCATATTCACGAAAGCGCGGTGCCAGGCTCATCGAGGTAGGGCAATTACGTGTTCCCTAGCGCGAGTAAGTGACGAAAAAAGCACTCCGATTTAGAGTCAGACTCACAGTCACACTCATGAGTCAGTCACTCTCACTGTCAGTCTCAGTGTCAGTCACTCCGACTCTGAGTCTGACTCACACTCAAGTCTCAGGTCAGTCAGACTCAACCAGTCTGACGCACTCTCAGAGTCAGTGAGTGAGTCACTCACTGACCCCGTCTCACAAATGACACTGACAGTCACTGACTGAGTCAGTCTCAGTGTCATTGAGTTGACCCATTCCAGTTACTCTTACTCAGTTACTGACTAGGTCAGGCGATTCGCTGACTAACTCGGTCAGTCTCAGAGTCGGGGTCAGTCTGACTGTCAGTAAACCACTCGGTGAAAGCCATAGTGATAGTCATAGGTGATAGTAGTGTTCTGCCTCGGTGTCTGGTCTGGAGTCTCTGGTTTAAACTTAAAGTTAAAGTAGTAAAAATTGTGAATATAATTTAACTGTAATTATAAATAATTGACTGCCTGACCAAGCAACTGAGTTGGAGTTTTAATTTGTCATCTCAATCCTGTTATGGAGTGCCTAACCCAGGCAGTGCCCCTTTCATAATTTCCCCAGGACAACTCAGGATCTTTGAGCTGCCTGAAAAATAAACTGTTGGCGCTGACCATCTTGTGTGTACATGAATATCTCGTAGTGACCAACAAAAACTGTTTCGCAGAATTATTCTCTTGTCTTCTCAGCTATAAAGGTGCCGTCCAGAAGGTTTATGATGAAAGTGACAACGCGGTAAGTCATATTGCTAGCATCCACTGGAAACTGGAGAGCTGAACTCAAATTATTTTGTTCTGAATAGGTTTGGGGGGGGTACTTTTACCTGATTACATTGGGCCATCAGAATATTTAGTGACATGTGATTCATTACTGTAGCATACTTTTTATTTATCAATAAAATGGATAGACATACAGTGCTTAGTTCAAAATTTATCCTATTTGTAAATAGGCATCAGTTGGCTCAATTTATTGAACTTTCAAACTTGTTAGCTCGTTTCTTTCCTGGCTCCCACTGACTGAGTTTTTGTTTCCTAGTCAGAGCAGAGCGCAGCAGAGACCTCAGAAGAGGAACAGTCAGACCTGAAGCAGCTCATGTCTGCATTGGGTGGTAAACCAGAAACTGATTCTGATTCTGATTCAGGTTTGTCCCATTAGTGTCATTTGGCACTTCATTCCCATCTCTAGCCTGCATTAAACTGCAATGTGTTGAACTGTGCTTCACTCATTTTCAGTGTATTAAGCGAGTGGGCTTTAGGTCAAGTAATCTCCACTCATGACAGTAGTTTGTGGCAGTGATTAAGCTGAGAGTTGTCTTCCCAATTCGTGCATTGCATTTGTATGGTCACATCGTTCCTATCTCAAACCTACCTGTAATATTGAAAGACCTGCCTTTCGGCAGATTACCCTCGATCAATTGGTTGTCCTTAAAGGGGTTATGACATGGGCAAAAGTGACTTCACTTGTTTGTAGATTCTGAAGCCTACCATGAACAAATGGGCCCATTACCCAGTTCAAATGAAAGCTTAGATATAGCCCTATCCTATGCGCATACTTAAAGCCCTCATCTATATACTTTTCAGATCGTCGACGCACCAAAATTGGTCTCAAGATAGGAAATTAACACAGAGCTGTTGGTGTTTGCATTGATTTCTCGGCTTACGCTCCGATGTTTGACAAATGCGTTTGCATGTGTATGCTAGACTTGTGGTTTTACAATTTTGAATAGAGAAAGTGTGCAACAAAAATATAGAAATAGAGTTTCAGAACGCAGTTTTCACCTCCGTCAACGAGCGTTAGTGCCATTATTGTGCAATTATAGAGGCCCAAATGCAACGGCCTCTATTTAGGGCTAGGGAAAACCAGCAAAGCACTTCTTATAACTTAAGTTTTCTCAAATCTTACGTTCAAATTTAAGTTCTACTCAATGTTATAAGGGGGGGGGAATATCACTAGGTTACTAAGTGGAAAAAGGCCACTCGCTATCGTTGTAATGAATGCGGAGTTGCCTCCCTTTAAGAATGGGGAACACAACTCCGAAGTACGTCGACAATCGACTGTGTGATAAGTGTGTTGGATGACCCGATGTGCCTAATGTTCAGTCACAGTATTGGTGTTGTTACCGATCGCTGATTACACTAGGGAGATTAAGTTAGCTTGATGTGTCTATTCAAATCTCAGATGCTTGAATCACTGACTTAGGTCGCGAGTTACTTTTCTTGGACAGCACCTACTTGTGACTAACATATGATTATATGGCTTATATGTTTACACGTTTATTTAGAATTGGAAGAAGTCGTCGACGATGAGGTTAGTGGGAGTGAAGAGGAACTACTTTCTGGAGAGGACGACCTCGAAGAAGGTAATAATCTGGTTTCCCGGATGACTGGAAGGTCATAATGTACTGTTGATGGGAGGTTTGGTGCCTGGCCGTAACCTTTTTTTTATTGGTTTTGGTGTTTGCTGCTAGCTAGAATAACCTGGTGGGGGTAGTGGAGGTCTGCTGTCCGATATATACGCGGATTCAGAAGTTATTAGTGTAATCAGGTGATATGTGTTCACTTCTGGTTTCTTGCTTCCAGTGCAGATCAGTGGTAATCTGGGCAAATGCATGTTTCAGGGCAGTCCGATGTCGAGGTCGCCGCGGAGGATGGCAGTGAAGTGGGCAGTGGGAATGGCAGTGTGGCCTCGGGTGAGGAGAATGGAGAGGAGGAAGATGGGGATGAGGAATCAAGCAGCTCTGACTCCGCTGATGAAGATCCTGATGCTGTCAGCGAGGAAGAGCGGGAACATGATGCAGAATCTGCGGAGGAGCTGAGTCTAGCCGAATCTGATCCTGATCAATCAGATGATGAAAGCCAGGTAACTGTTACACTGAACCCGTGTCTGGAAAATCAGTAGTACACCTGTCATTTGGCTACAGGCATCTTGCTTTCCTTATACACCCTCTCACACCCATCTGTGATGTGTGTTGATACCGGCCCAGATCCGACCCTATAGATTGTGTTTGTTGAAGCCACCAAATAAAAGAATGAAGCCATTGGATATGGCGGTTGATCCTGAGAGGTCTGCTAACGAAGAACCTGTAGGCCTGAAGGTGAAGCAGCCGTTGCTCGACTTACTCAAGCCGGATGGTTAGTGTACTCAGTATCCATCATTCACTGGGTTTCCAGCGTTTGAACCAGTTTGGATGAACACCCGGTATGAACCATGGAAACAAGAGTGTTTCGCTCTCGTTCGAACTCATTTGGTGCGAACTGGGTGGTGTACTGTCCATGATGATTCACACCATGGAAATACCTTTTCGCACAGTTTAAAGCAGTCTCTTGGTTTTGGAGGTAGAAGCTTGTGCTGTACTTTATCCGTGTAGCCGCCAGACTTTGCTACAAAGATTGTCTGTAACTTTGCGGATGATGAAATTTCTTCGTTTATTGACGGCATTACAAACATTCGACGTCGTTCCGGACCCATTTTAGTAAATATACTGGAGTAATCTGCGGAACAGTAAACAGTATTCCACAGAAAATTTTTATTTGATCCGTAGACAATTCCTACCGGGGACTGGATCGAACCATGGAAACCCAGTGAATGATGGATACTGCATGACTAGAAGTAGAATTTATCAATAGAGTTTGAATATATCCACTGCCATATATCCACTGCCATATATCCACTGCCATATATCCACTGCCATATATCCACTGCCATATATCCACTGCCATATATCCACTGCCATATATCCCCTGCCAT
>Ga0224511_10003264_pt1 | contig 11559 bp, 4 predicted proteins | sample SF_May12_sed_USG_2_FD_169988 | JGI IMG/M metagenome (GOLD analysis project Ga0224511, IMG submission 169988) | Sediment microbial communities from San Francisco Bay, California, United States - SF_May12_sed_USGS_8_1 | ecosystem: Environmental > Aquatic > Marine > Sediment | place: USA...
TTATTATTGTTGTAAGCTGTTGTTATGATGTGTTTAATTGAGATTTCATGTCACTTCAGCTACACACGGGCATGTCGGATGCCATATGTGACCCCACAGTTTATTATATATACGGGGGATTCTGTAAATCAGGGAGAGGAATTAGTATTGGTAATGGTTTCGTATTTGAATAAAAGTCTAAAAAGACAAATGTCTTGATCGTAATTTATTCAGTTATAGTAGATTACACCACAACCCGATCTTTCCACCCATGTAAAGTGTTATATCAGAATTTTCCTTGGTTGTATGAAAACATGATGTCAAACTTTGTGGTTTTATTATAGAATTAAGAAGAAATGGAATTGCGCAATAATAACCTTTAAGGGGGAACGCGACTAAAATTAGACTTTTTCAGAAAGTGCTTAAAACCTTATTAAAACATAAAAATGGCGCCATTTGATGAAAACTGTTGTGAATGGGCAGGTCTGACTAAAAAGCCATTGTTTTTGCACTTTATATGCGTAAAATCAAGCAAAGTCCTTTTTCGTATAATCGCAAAGGCGAAAAAGCTAAAGTATTATTTGCGAACATTTACAACTATAATTTTGCAATATTATTTTGCTTCCAGCAACAGGAATGGCATATAAGTGCCTTGAATGCAAATAATTCTTTCTAATTTATATTTACATTTATTTATGACTGGAATCCTTTTCGCGTCAAAATGAGCCTTTTTTCGCCTTTTTTGCCCAAGCCCATGCCTTTTTAATTCTTTATTATTTTCTAAAATACATGTATCAATACCAAGTATGTCAAATTCATTATTTATTTTGTTTAAGTATTCCATTAATCAATGGAAAAAAAATAAAAGTGCTGATAAGCCAAGCCAGTTTCTGAAAGGCCTAATCACCCCAAATACAAAATGTAGGAAGTTCCTACGCGAGGTTGCTGAGGGTTTGATAATAAGCACCTACAGGTCAGTAAAATGGGCTTATGCTTCTAACAAAATGGCTTTAACGGAGTGTTTTAGTATCAAAATCAAGCCCTTATGTGTCTGATTTAAAATGAAACTAAATGTTTCACTACATTTAACTTAAATTTTTATCCTATCGCCTTAAATCTATATACATGTTTGTAAACACAACATGGAGGGCGCTAGAGGTTCAAAATCTTGTGTGTAATTTCAAATAAAATTATTTTGAGTTACATAACATACATTTTTTCAAAACTTGCAAATGTTATAGATTATGACCCGATCTTTCCACCCATGTAAAGTTTCATATAAGAATTTTCCTTGGTTGTATGAAAACATGATGTCAAACTTTGTGGTTTTACTATAGAATTAAGAAGAAATGGAATTGCGCAATAATAACCTTGTCGGTATGTTTAATCTGCAATCTCTTAGATATTAAATAAAATAAACATTTTAGTTTTGCAAATACCTTTTAACTAACCAGAAGTAACACGTTTAACCTTCATTAATAGCTTGCCTTTCTGTTTCCTTTTAATTCTGTTTAAAGGTGTGAACGAAAATAAACTCAACTATCATTGATTTGTTGTAGATGTCAAAATTAAGGCGTAATATAACAAATGGAATTACCAATATTGGCAAACGCACACGCTTTTGGACAAACGTTCACACTTTTCCTCATGACTTCATAAAGTTAAAGCTGTGATGTTTATGATTATTTTACAAACTGATATACTAGCAATGTAACTGCTAAAGAACAAAGGCCATTTTATTAGTGCAGATGTAAACCGCTCTTTTACTAATTGTTTGGATTGGATTGCACTCAAATACGTTTGTCTATTATAGATAGTTCGAAGTATATGCCGTTGATGTCGGGATGGCATTCAAAATAGTTCCAACCTCCGCCAACACGAGGTAACACACAGTACTAACGACCTTCACTTCCGGACACACGTCCTACAGTAAAGCTAATATGGCAAGGCATATGTACAAATACGATTATTATGTAAACATACAATATATTTCAACTTTAACCGTTGTATATTTTTTTAAATGAATACAATAAACTCGGCTATATGTTTACACATTGAAATGCTAAACGTTAGAATTAAGTTAATAAAGACCAATATCTAAAATACGAAAGTTGGGCAGTTGTTTAGTTTATGATTGAATGAAAGAAATAAAGTGTTTAGTTTTGTGTTTTTACTTTTACACGGTTTTTTCATCAATGTTATCAATTACTAGTATACATATTTCAGTTACACAAATATATTTATGTATATATTTGTTCCTCATTTTTTGTGAGAAGGATGCAAAATGTACAATCTTGTTTCAAAAATGAATGCCATTTTTAATAACAAGTAGACAGTGTAGTAGGAATAATCTTCTTATACAATTATTAAGTCCATTAACTGACTTTATGGCCACAATTGCTTGCTTTGTTTAGGAGACAGTAAAACACAATATTTTTCTTTCAGGTGCAAAGTCGATGGTGGAACAGAAACGCTTGTTTGTACAGACTGTGGAAAGGTTTATGCCACAAAAAAACAGACCAACAAAGAGTTTTTCAAAGACACATTAATAGCAAACGGAATTAGATAATTAATATCAGGTCTATATATTGTCTGTGATTTGAAAAAAAAACATATTGAATTATATTGCACTCACAGGTATTTTACGAGACAAAAGATGTCTTCCTAACCTTTAAAAAAAAGTTTTCTTAAAATAATATGAGTATACGATTTTATATTCTTTAGGCATTTATTAGTTTTATTAAAATAAAACCTAATCTAACGTTGTGTAAACTATTATTACGACGTTTACGCACCCTTGCGCATCAGACTAGTTACGTCGACGTCATCTTAATACTATTGTTGTTGTTTTCGCTATTAAGTCATAGAGAGTTAAGAATAGATCGTCGTAACATACAGACGTGTTAGTCCGGCAGCCAGCTAGTGATGTGTATACACACAACCTAACTTTGGAGTACGCATAATATGTTTTGGTATCAAAATGTTCGTGAGAGTGTATTCTATAAGAATCTGCTGTTTGTCACCCTGTCACCTTGAGCCTTTTGAAAAATCCAAGATGGCGTCCAAGATGGCCGCCACATATTTTAACTGCCTTATGACCTTATATATGACGTACAAAACCCCATATAATTTACAAAATTCACAGGCATTAACCGTTTTATTTAATTTCATTGTATCTGCATCATCATTTACACATTAACATATGAACAACTATTTTTTCTCTATTTTAAACGACAAAAAATTACTACCGAAACTGGTATTTTAATGATAATGTTATAACTATTTCACTTGTTACATGCATTTTGTCTGGAAAAATTCCTTTTAATAGAGGAATACATATAGCTTACTTGTTTTTTGTTTCTTTAAAATGACAACTGTTGCCATTTTATATCGAAAATGTGAGAGGTCAAGGTACTTTTTCGAACGATGTTTGAAGTCTATGCATGTCTTTCTTACATGATAAATAGCCTATTAAACAATTGAATAACTGTTAGAGTTGTATTTGAAATAAACACTTTAAGACAAAATCATAATTATAATATTGGTTTTAACCTTTTAATTTAGTAAATTGTTTCCCCTTTATTTAAATTTGCTGCTTAAACAATAAACATAATAATTCAGTTGGCAGTAAGACCTACAATCTATTTGTTACTACATGTTTAATTAAGCCATAAAATTTAAGAGTATAATAAACCGTTAAACATTTAATTTATCTTGGCTAACGGTTAGGGTGTTGATCTGTCCAGAATTTCGAGGGGTACCCAAGATGTTAGTTTGAAAGAAATTCCCTCAGAAAATCAGATCTCTTCGAATGGTCACCGAAGAAGTCCTAAAAAGATGTTTAACACACATCCCCTTATGATGATATTCTCTTAAGTCTTGAAGTGACTTAACATGATGTTTGTCAAAAAGGTAGAACGGGGAGGGCAGTGGACACTCCTTGTTGATGCTCTTAAAGCCATAATGCAAATATATTGCTACTCGACCGTAGACTGTGGAATACTGTTCGATCTGATATTTTCATAGAAACTACTTTCATGGGGTATGGACATTGACCTGGAGGTCTTTTAGGAATCACCTTGAACAATAAGTGTTTCAAAAGATGGGTGTTGAATCCACACATATGCAGTCCTCACCTCTAAGACCTCAAGGCTATGAGAGACACAAATGGTTACTCCGCACAAAGAAAAAATTAGTACCCCATTGCCGCTGATAATGAAAACTGTCAACAATTACAAAAGAGGATTTAAATGTTGATTCAACCATTGCAAGCTGAAGAGTTGGTGAATATTGTTTCTGGAAAAACAAACAAAAATATGGTAAATGTTGACAATGTTCTGCAAATAGGACAGCAGCAAATTGTGTCTTTTAAACGCCTACGGAAGAATTAATTGACCGTATCACTAACAAAGTGGTTATGATGAAGAACAATTTGGCGACAATATAATAGACACACACTTGATATATATAGCCGTGTTATTAGACGTATGGAGCCAAGCCCGCTTGATCTAAAGGACATTGTGTCCCACTTGCTCTCTTCTGTTCCAACATTCATGTTCGACAGAAAGTGTGATACAAATATAGCAGCATTAACATAAAGTCCGAAAACAGGCTACAGAATACAGAACCAACATGATCACCTTAGCACTAGGCACATTTGTGATTGATGGGTGCACATTTGGGTTATTAACTTGCCAACAATTGGTAAACAGCAAACTATATACAATGGTGTTTGGACATACGTGTAATTTCTCATATGTACAAGCAATGTTTTCTTAGGGTTTGACAGGTACCACCAATGCAGCAAAAGGCCAGCGCATGAACTAAAAGAGCAGATTAGCAAGCAAGAACCCATAAACTTACACTACTAACGTCCCTACCAAAGCAATCAGTAGTCCTCACTAACACTCATAATAATGTGCACGTACTCTATGAAGACATCAAACAAAGAACTATTTCTCACCCAGAATTGAATCTCAAGCCGAGAATAACTAGTGTCACATGGCTCTCTATGCCTGTGAGCTACTATTTAGTTGGTCTTCTTTTAATGTTACTTAATGTCCTTTAGATGTTATGGTTATTTCTTAGTGTCCAAAAGAACTACACAGTTATTGCTCAACTTTTATTACGTAAACAGTTAAGGGTTTCTCTAAATATATAATTATTATTCACATTTAACAGTTGTAAATCAATTTTGTTTACTGAAAGTACAAGTCTCGTAGTCACAACACTAGAATTGATCAGGTTTAATGTTAGTCCCAACATGTACATCCGTGTAAGTAATTCATTCCATTTATATATTATATGTGCTTCCGTGCATCTAAGATTAAACCAAACATAAACACTATGAAATAAATATACAAAGATAATTTATGATACTTTTAGAATACATATATACATCAAAAGAGATACATAACAACAGAGTAAGATGAATACAGACTTGTAACCAGTTAGTCAAAGTTTTGATACACTTGAAACATAAATTGCTTTGACAAGATTCTTTAAGATGATTGTTCTTTATTAGGGAATAATATTATACGAGTCTTTGCACCGACGTTTTAGAATATGGCCAAACATGCATAATTTCAGAGTAAGTTAAGTAAATATTATAATTTAGACATTTGCAACGTGTTATAAAAGTTACACCAAATATGCATTAATATACATTTCCAAATATATTAAAACTCAATCCTTGTGACACTAGTGCTTCAAACATTCCTAATGAAATAAACTTAGGTCAACGTGCGCTTCGATATGACATGTAAACAAGTAATAAAGAGTCGCATTTGTTCATTGCTCAACAAATCATAGGAACTGTATCTGATGGCACCAAGACAAATGACAAGTCAAAATTAATTTTAAAGACACTGAATTTGTTTGTACTAATCTGCTTTCAGCTCAAGCTATCATCAAATGTAATAGTGCAATGAATTGGTGGGAACACAGGCGTGTATTATAGGTGATACGGCAAATTCAAACAAATATACCGTGTGTAACAATAAGTTCAAACGAAATTAGTTTTCTTTAAACAATGCATTGTTATGTTATTATCTGAACTTAGAAGTGCTAAGTTGTTTTAAAAACGAGTAAGTTTCTATAAGGAGGTAAAGAACAAATAGTGCATTTGCAATTGTCAATTAATATGTAATGGTTTTATAATTACAACATTAGTAATCATGTTTTTTATGTAATAGTGACCATTTAAGCGGCCATATTGGGGCAGCCATTTTGAATTTAATAAACTTTTGAATGCATGTATACTTACAATGAAATTAGTACTACACAAGGTTAATGTATTCGTGCATTCATCAAATATAATTATTCAAATGTGTTGTACAGCAGCAACCGCCAGAAAGTTATATATGGCGACCATCTTGGTGGCTATCTTGAATTGATTAAATTCCTCAATGATACAAAACAAGTTTATTACATAAAATGGTGTTTAAAATATGACAAGAAACAATATATAACAATTCTACTATATAAAGGACTAATTCCAGACAAAATGAATTTTAAAATTTAAACACTGAAAAGTTTATCATTAAAACACCAGTTTTGGTAGTCTGTTTTGTCGTTTAAAATTGAGAAAAAATAGTTTTTCATATTTTTTTTGTGTAAATAATGATGCAGATACAATAAATTGTAATAAAATGGTTAATGCCTGTGATTTTTGTAAATTATATGTATTTTGTAGGTCATACATAAGGTCAGAAGTAAGATAAACAAGAGGGCCCAGAGAGCCCTGGGTCGCTCACCTGAGGAAAAGTTCAAAGGTCAAAGTGGAGCCATTTACAGAGGACCACTAATGTTGTCCACCAAATATTGGTAGAGGACCTCTAGATAATGCTATACATCAAATACGAAAGCTCTGGGCCTTGCACTTTTAGACAAGAAGATTTTTGAAAATTGCATTTTGAAAACCTAATTTTTGACCCCGTGACCTACTTATGCAACACATCAGAACCATTTGAACAATTTTGGTAGAGGACTACCCAGGGACCATTCCTGTTGAGTTTGGTCAAATTTCCATTAGCGGTTCAAGAAATGAAGTCGTTTGAAGATTTCCATATATAATTCAATGTTAAGTTGTGACCCCCGGGGCGGGGTCAATTTTGACCCCAAGGGCATAATTTGAACTCTAGAAAATGCTATATACCAAATATGACAGCTGTGGGCCTTGTAGTTTCGGACAAGAAGATTTTTGAAAGTTGCATTTTGAAAACCTATTTTTTGACCCCGTGACCTACTTATGCAACCAACTGGAACGCTTTTAACAACTTTGGTAGGGAACCACCCAGGGATCATTCCTGTAAAGTTTGGTCAAAATCCAATAAGCGGTTTCAGAGAGGTTGTTTAAAGACGAACGCACGTACGCACGGACGACGGACGCTGGGCATTGAAGGATCACAAAAACTCACTGAGCACTTCGTGCTCAGGTGAGCTAAAATATCTGGCCGCCATCTTGGACGCCATCTTGAATTTTTCAAAATGCTCAAGGGTGACAGGGTGTCATACAGCAGATTCTTAGAGAGGACACCTTCCCGAACATTCTGATACCAAAACATTTTTATGCATACTCCAAAGTTAGGTACCCCTTCTGGCTGCCGGACTATGTTTTTGTACTTCAACCAACATTTTTGTACCATGACCAGCCAACGAAGAGAAATGAACCTCCAGAAGTTGCTGAGGTTACGCAACGGCTATCGTGGTGTAATCGCAGACGATTTATCGAAATTCGAAACTGATGAAATGAGTAACTGCGAATTCGAGCGACTTCTCCGTCTGCTTACGGAAACAGCAGAGGAAGTCAAGATGATCAGCGACAAGATCATCCACCACAACGACGTGGAAGACATGGCCACCAAACTAGTAGAAAGTAAAAAATATTCATTCGAATTGGAATTAAAACTACCGGTAGTTCGATTAGAAAAACAGCTTGAAGAACGGATCTCGCAAAGCAAACATGAGATGGCGATAATATCTCAGGAACCAGCAACCGACGGCAACAACAACGGCCAGCCGAGTTATGGCGGGGAATCAGTACCTACACTGATAACAGAGAAGCCGGTCGTCCCTACGATTTCTCTTCACAAGCTGCCGAAGCTTACTCTGCCAACATTGAATTCTGCGGAGAAATAATAGAATGGCAGACGTTCTGGGACAGCTATGAATGCGCCGTACACCTCAACACAAGCTTATCAGACGTGCAGCAATTCACATATCTGCGCTCGCTAGTGGACGGCGCCGCAAAGTCTTGCATCGCAGGGTTTCAGTTGACAAACGCTAATTACACGAAAGCTGTCGAACTACTGCAGAAGCGATTAGCCAACAAGACAACATTGCAGATGCTCTGATGAAATGTATGTTATAATTACCCAGTCCGAGCAACGACGCCGACTGTCTGCAAATATTTTCTGACAGATTGGAAACCAGCATCAGAGGCCTAGAGTCCCTAGGTGAGAGCGAGGAGACGTACGGCGAACTCTTAGTACCTGTCGTCAGGGAGAAGCTGCCGGTCGCCGTACGACAAGCCATTGCACGTGATCACGCAGGCGGGCGATGGAAACTACATGACCTACGCAGAGCGATAGAGAGGGAAATCAGCGTCATGCGGGAGGGAGATGTATATCCGGTTAGCGCTTCTCACATGCCGACAGCGACGTTTCACACCGGAAGTAGAACGTCTAGCAAGAGCTTCACTCAGAACAAGAACAGACAAGACTTCAAACGCAAGGTAGCCTGTCATTTTTGTGAAGAAAACGATTTCGCTACCGCCTGTATCATTTTAAAACTGCCAAGGAAGGAAATGAAATAGTAAATCGTAAACGTCTGTTTTAATTGCCTGTCATATCATCATCACGTTTCGTTGTGTAAGTCTTACAACAGATGACGTAACTGTATGCGAACACATCACACGGCTATATGTGAACATCAGACGACAACGGACGCTACGCTAAATGTTGAGGCTACCCCCTTCGTTGGTAACACAAACGGACATACAGTACTTCACACATCGACACAAGCGAAATCAAGTGTTCTTCTAAAAACAGCGATTGGTCAAGTAAGTTCCGGCAACTATACCACTGAAGCAAATATTTTGTTCGACGAAGAGGCACAGCGATCTTTTATGACGAAAAGACTTGCTAATGAACCGCATGTAGATGACACTGACACAGAGACTATACATCTAGCAGCTTTCGGTGATTCTTCGCAACGCGTGAGAATTATGAAGACCGCAACGGTGCATATAATAACCGACCGGAAAGAGCGCATTTCCATTGATGTTCTGATCACGCCGACCATAGCCGCTCCTATTAAAACCTACAGCGCGACGTCTCATCTCTGCCGTATCTTCGCAATCTGAAGTTTGCCCACCTCATAAAGACAAACGAGATGTTCGAGATTGCCTTGCTGATAGAAGCGGACGCATACTGGAAGCTCGTACAGGACCACATAGTGAGAGGGGACGGACCTACTGCCGCTCAGCCCAAACTTGGATATCTTCTCTCCGGCCCACTTCCACAAACGCACAGAGTACAGCCACACGCGCTGAATGGTATCACCAGTCGCCCCCCCACCCCGAGTTTTATCAATACAGGCCAGAGTATCACTGAGTCACTGACGCCGTTACACAGCACATCCGGCCGTCGATTGACTACGCAACTATACACGATTTACCATATTCCCCATCATGTAATAGAAGCCATGACAAAACGGACAATGCCACTACGCAAACGTTCACGTTGGGGACATGAATATAAAACATCATTGCATAAGCTTCGATGCGTTTCCAGTCAGAGCCAACAGACGATAAAGGTCAGTGACGTCATCGAGGTACACGGTGAGTGCCCACGTTTGCGACGCCGCTTAACCGGGGTAGAGCCGCTCAGTCCTGGTAATGATTGTCAAATACGAGCCACCAACATCCGAACAGACGGAGGAAGGACGAATCGCTCCATCACCAAGCTGTACCCGTTGGATGCTGGAGAAGACGAAGTTAAACATTAAACATTAATCACATAAATTCGAACTTGGACATTTGACCATGAAATAAGCGATATTTGTGATTAACGATGGACTGTTTATAATAAAAGTAATTTACTATATTGTGTGATCATTCACAAGTGACTCGTGGACTTAAGTAAACGTGTTTTGTAATTTTTATCATTTCATGGTATATGAATTGTTTATTATTTTGCTTGTATTGTTATAAATGTGCTGCTTTTGCATTTATTATCTTTTTGCCGCCCCGAGTATGTTGTGTAAATTATTATTACGACGTTTACGCGCCATTGCGCATAAGACGCGTTAAGTCGACGTCATCTTAATACTATTGTTGTTGTTGTCGTCAAAACGTCATAGCGTTTAAAATAGATTGCCGAAACGTACAGACGTATTTGTACTTCAACCAATATCTACTATCCCAAAAAGGCATATATCTTAATTTTAACCATCAGGTGTTAAATGGTTGTGTAAATAATAAAACTATGACACTTCAAAACGTTTAAAATAAATAGTGTGAACGTTCGCCAAAAGTTGTGCACAAGTGTGTACGTTCATCAATAATTGGGGTGTGTACGTTTGCAACAATGCTGAAACTTCCAGTTGTATTAAAAGGGTTTTAACTATCCACTCATTATTATTTAAGATAAATACTATCACAAATGGATCTATTGGACCTTTATTCCAATACGTGTCCCAGATGGATCGTTTTACTTTTTACTCGAAATTGGACAAACTATCACCATTTGTGCATAAATCAAATGACGAAAATGACTTTAATGTATTTAACAATCGGCTCCAATCGGCTACAAAAATTAAGGGCTGCATCGACAGAAATCGGCTTTGATGTATGTTGTTTTTGGTTTTAGTGCTAGATGAATCTCTAAAAAAATTTTAAACCGAATAAACTCATTAACTGGCTCATCTCACAGCAAATGCTTCTCTGAATAATAATATTGAGACTTATGAATATGTGTTGCGCTACAAAATAATTTTCAGCTGCGAAGATTTCAAACAGAAATATTAAAGTTTACCTTAGAAACGACGGATTTGTCCGGAATGGATCTTTTTGGCAGGTGCTGGTGACGTGGTATGATACCATTGTATAACGCGCGTTTGACGTTTATGGATGTTGCAAATTCAAAACAAGGTCAATTTGGCACGGGTTGCTAAAATATAGAATTTTTAACATAAATGCATAACAAACAATCAAACAAATATTTATTTCCGGACAAAATTTATTTCGGAAAGCTTTTGTTTACATTGATGACGTCACTAAATAATATGTACTAAGGCACTGCCTCTTATCGGCCTTACATGTTTTTCGTTAAGATTTACCGGTACAACAAAACTGATAAAAAGCCAATATTTCAAATACTCATTTTTATGTCATAACAATATATCTTACTAATGTCTAAACCGTGTGTTTCCTGTTAAATCCCAAACACGCTAAGCATATGCATGTAAGCTTTTTACAAAAATGTGTACAGTAATCGCACACGGCAAAAGGCAAACGCTAAATTTCTTTTTTTTCTTTTTTAACCACATTTTAATAACAAGGGTCGGTCGAACCGGGTG
>Ga0224511_10003265_pt1 | contig 11558 bp, 4 predicted proteins | sample SF_May12_sed_USG_2_FD_169988 | JGI IMG/M metagenome (GOLD analysis project Ga0224511, IMG submission 169988) | Sediment microbial communities from San Francisco Bay, California, United States - SF_May12_sed_USGS_8_1 | ecosystem: Environmental > Aquatic > Marine > Sediment | place: USA...
GTCTGGCATTTCAATTCAATGGTGGGTTTTTTAATTGTACATTGTAGCAACAATATCCCTATTACAGGGATACTGATAAATGCACAAGAAAATGTATACAGTATGTTATGAATAATTGGAGATTTAATAATTAGTAAGATTTGTTTAATGCTGAACAATGCACAATGCACAGGCAAGTTGATGACCTGAAGTGTTGCATTATGGGGTTATATTGTTTTCTTTACAGGTTGTTGTTTTTGTTTAGCAAAGATATTAAGTAATAAATTAAGGAAGGCTGGTAGAACTAGTTTTCATTTGTGTCGTGCATATAAAGTTATACAACTGCCAATAAGTGCAACCACCAACTGTTTAATTGTTCTACTTTGTTCTATCAACAATGATGAAAAAATGAAGATTATTAAAATAATATGTGATAAAGAAGTTATATTTTAATTATGATTGTTAATTGAAAGCTAGGTGTTTGATTTTCTTCTGTTATAAAATTCACTACAACACTTTCACATGAGTTCAGTATTTTCCACACTGATCACAGTTTGTATGTTTGTGATGTATCACAACGTTTTATGCACTGGCAGAGAAATTATAAATTTTAACAAAACAAAAAAACTATTAAGACTATAATTATTTTCATAGAATAAATGTTTTTAAATGTTCTTTCATGTATATTTTCTCTCTTGGTAACTAAAGAGTTATGAATGACAACTTTTAAACACATTAGGATTGAAGTAACAACTAAGAAAATATGAGAAATTTGCAATTTTCAAACACAACCATTTTCCCAATCTTTAGGCCAAAAAGCAACAGCGTGGTGCTTATCAGAAGCCTCTGGCGAAGAAACAAGAAAAGAAGGACCGGGAGGCCCCGAAAGGTCCGGCCGATGCCAAGACGACCAAACAGCTGCTCGGAGAGCTGTATGGCGATAAGGAGTACTTGGAAAAACTTCTCAACGATCAGAGTAAGTCTCTAAATGATCAGAGTAGGTCTCATAATGATCAGAGTAGGTCTCTTAATGATCAGAGTAGGTCTCTTAATGATCAGAGTAGGTCTCTTAATGATCAGAGTAGGTCTCTAAATGATCAGAGTAGGTTTCTTAATGATCAGAGTAGGTCTCCTTATGATCAGAGTAGGTCTCTGAATGATTAGAGTGAGTCTCTAAATGATTAGAGTAGGTCTCTGAATGATCAGAGTAGGTCTCTGAATGATTAGAGTGAGTCTCTAAATGATCAGAGTAGGTCTCTGAATGATCAGAGTAAGTCTCTGAATGATCAGAGTGACTCTCTAAATGATTAGAGTAGGTCTCTAGAAATTGATATAATTCTCATTAGTAAAATTTACACATTTCTGTTTACTGGCTATTTTGAAAATATTGAACCTCACTTATATCATATTATGATTTTATTTATAATTTTGCTTGATGACAAATGTGCCAAACCACTGGAATCCCATATAATGGAATTTGTGCAAAGATTTTACTAATGCCCATGAGCTTGAATTTAAATTAAGAATTCTTAAACCATACTTTTCTCGTTATGAAGGTCTCACAGGAAAGACGAACAGAAATGACATGAGTCGCGAGATCAAGGACAAGGTGTGTGACGGTCTGGAGTATCTATACGGCCGTGCAGACTTCTGGCGTCAGCAGAAGCCCATGTACGCCCGGAAACGGGACAAACAGCGCCAGGAAGACAACTGGAAGAAATCCGGACGCGGTGGCAGCCGCAACGCCATGGAGAAAGTGTTGGTTAACCTGGAAAAGATTGAAGAATGTAAGAATGCTATGATGTTTTGTTTGTAGTTTTTCATTACAATTGTAGAATCTCATTTAGTAGTTGATATGTTTTTTAAATGCTTTTAAGCAAAATTATTTCATTTTTTTGCATGTAGATAAACAATCGTGAAATCATTTATCTGGAAGAGTTCTTTTCCATACATTTTTTATTGTCACTTATTTTAGGAAATATTCACCTCTTTTAGGTTGTAGCTTCTTCAACATTAAAATTACATATTTATACATAGTGTAATGTAACTCGTCTTAGTTAGAGATTCTTTTGTTCAATTTCAATTTCTTTTTTTAAAACAAATATATGAAAAACAACAAGTTACCTCATTAATAAGTTGTGATACTTAATAGCCAAGAGACCAGCCACAGTAATCGACAAAATTCTATCCAAGTTTGACCATGTCCTTGAAGGTATTCTGTGTACAAATATGCATGTGTACGTATTCCCACATATAATGAGTGTGTACTATTGAAGATGTACATATATATGTGTCGGTAAGCAGGGTTTCAGTTGTGTGAAAGAAGGAATTCTGACATTTTTGAAAATTAGCATATAAATAAATTTTCAGTGAAACATTACAACAATTATTTGACTACAGTTGATGAAAAAATTATATTCGGAATTTTAGCTTCCTTTTTACCTAAAACATTTTTAAAGCTTATTAATGTAAAAAAAAATAAAGATCACACTTTTATTTATAAAGAATTCTTCACAATAAGTCTGTGTACATTTTTTTTCATAAGCTTGTTATTTATTGAGTATGATGTCTGTTTATTCATTATATAGGACATAATGTGAAACATAATCAGTTTTAAGCTAGTCATATTACCTTGTCCTTTGTGCTTATGAAATACTCCAATAAGAGCAAACTATGTATTTGTGTTGTACTATAATATTTTTCAAAAAATAAATTGTTCTATAAAAGACATAAACAAAACAGGGGAAAAAGGTAAGAAATAAATTGCAACTTTTTATTGCAACTTTAAAAATGATCTCTTTTAAAATCGTATTTGTAATTCCACATGATATAAAATCAACATTCTTTAGCATCAAGAAGTCATTCGTAGTGTTTATTTAAATTTTAATGATAAATTCATATAGTCAACAGTTTTTCAGTCCAAGGTGAAGGTCGTTACCATGATATTAAAGATTTGAAATACCATGAAATCATTTATATTTATTGGGCATTAAATTTTGTGTATTTTGTGGGTAGGGCAATCCAAGAATTTAAGATCCCAACAAAATACTTATTCACCTTAGTATAATATTGCATATAATTTTAATTCCAGGAATTCAAGTGTCCACGAACATGTCCAATGTCGTCAAACCATGAAATTTAGTGCCCATGAAATTAAATGATTTCACAGTAATTATGTCATTACATTTAATAAAATCAACAATCTCAAGCCTTTAGTTCAAAAAATCATTCTTTAAGTTGTTTTATTTTGTTAAATTATATGGTAAAAACAAACGTTTCAGCCCAAGGTGAAGGCCGTTACCAGGAGAGTCTGGAGTTAGCGAAATCCACCTTGAAGCTTGTGGAGAATGCGTCAGATGACGATGTTCAGAACAAGCCCGAACTTATCGCCAGTCTCAACAGCAGCATCGGGAACGCGTACCTCGAGATGAACAAACTCAACCAGGCCCTCGATTTCCACCAACGGGACCTGGATATCGCGCGGGAACAGTGAGGGATTTTATTGGGAATTTATTTTTTATATTAACATTAACATTTTTTTTCAGTTCAATGTTTGTTTGTTGCATCTTTATATAAATGAAAACATTCTGACAAGAGACTTAATTATTTGTTTAACAAAATTATCATTTTTTTAATTTGACATTCTTGTCTAAACAAGTTATCCTGACATCATTAAACAACTATTTATCTTCCTTGAAATATAAAAATTTTCAAATTTGTTGCCCATTATAAGCTATTTGCATTGGTGATTTATGTACAATACTATTTTTTCAGCAACTTGGAAGATGCGAGATCGCGAGCCCTAGACAACATTGGGCGTGTCTACGCCAGGAAGGGTGACTACGAAAAGGCCATTGAAGTGTTAGTAGTGCTCACATTCTTATGTTTTAATTTTGTGTGAAAAAAATAACAACGAAACTAATATAGCTCGGCACTTTATTTCCCATTGCAATTACCCTCACCTGAGGCAGAATGCAGATTTTGTTAATTGTATTTATCAATTACAAATACAATTTCTATTCCCTTGAATTATTGTACTGCAAACACCAAGGCAGTACCTTGTCCTTACCTTCACTTTTGCTTACTTATTTATCTTATCTACAATAACTATACATACCCTTCATAATTATTCCAAATGCCAATTCTAGATTGTATTCGAAAATCTCTTCCAGTATGTCATTTAACTAGCAAACCACCTCAAAATGGAAAGAGATCAACTCATTTGTCATTTTTTCAATTATTAAATAGTTAAATTACCCATAATTTCAATGCGAACCTGACTTTCTGTTTGCAGATGGCAAGAAAAGATCCCGTCCAGCAAATCTCCTCTGGAAAGCACATGGCTGTATCACGAGATCGGTCGATGCTATTTGGAGCTTGGGAAGAATCAGGATGCGCGTGATTACGGAGAGAAATCCCTCGCTGCGGCTCAGGAGGCTGACGATGAAGGGTGGCAACTCCATGCCAGTGTACTGGTGGCCCAGTCCGAAGGTGAGATAGGGCCAACGGAACTTTACCCGACTGTCACTCTTGATCACTTTTAACAGTACATGGTCCATTTTAATGCAATGTACATTGTAGATCCTTTATAACGCTCTCCATAACAGCACAGGTTCCAATATAACGCGTGTTCAGGTCATAGTTCCCATTTATATTTCTATCAAAGTGTGTATAAACAGTCAAATATTTAAATTTTCTTTCAACATTTTGGGATAATTCATTATGTATTAGGGTTATAACTGTGAAGTGACAATCTGACCTAGTTATTTAAAAAAAACATAATTACTTTCTGTTTGTGATAAATTTTGTCACACAAACAAAAGGAATGTACAGAAAGGGGAGGAGTTTGAAGTTTTGCAGACTGAAACATTTGTGATATGTTTATTTACTTCCTGTTAAGACAAAAAACATTGTATGGTATTAAATCTGCACATTTTAATCTTTTTACTATTTATCAATTCATGTTAAAATAATAGATGTAGTCTGGGAACTTACCTTACATTCCACATATTAAAAAAAATTTGTTTTCAATTTCAGTGAAATTGGGTCAATATGAGAATGCTGCAAGTTCGTTTGAGAAATCGTTAGAACTGGCAAAACGTCAAAACGACACAGCAGCTGAAGATGCCATCACCAAGGCTTTGGAGGAAGTCAACAACAAAATTGTTCAAGGTGTCAAAGAGGATGATGGTAGGTTATGTTACACCTAAAAAAATAGATGGTTACAATACACTATTATGTGTGCATTTTATACTTAAGGGGCCGGATGAGAATGTTTATTTAGGTTATGTTTTTATGGCATTTTTCCTGAAAACGGAACTTTGAAAAAAATCAGTTTATTTTCATGTATGAAGTTTAGAACAAGTTAAATGAATTTTGAAATCCTTGAAAGAACCTTCTCATCCAAGTATAACAAGAAGTTATACACTTTTAAATCCAATTTTTACGGGTCAGATTAAAAAAATGTGTTTTTAGTAGTGTATATAGCTTGCTGTGATTTCGCTAGAAGTAAAAATTATGTCCTAAAGTCTGTATTAAGTGGTAAGGTAGCTAGTGATTTAGTATTGTTCAGTTATTGAGTTGGCTTTCAGACATGGATCTTAATTATACTGATGATTTTGAGGAGACATTCAATGAAACTTTGAATGAATCAGGTATTTTGCATGAGAAAGATATACAAAGATAACTTTATAAAAAAAATATGGTATATTTTTTTAATAATTCACAATATCATGATATATATTTTTTATAACTTTTGGAATGGTTTCTTTTCTATTATAATATCAAGCGCATATTGACATACCAATTTTTGTAATCTTTATACACAAGTTTATACATTATATTATTAGAAGAAATTAAATATCAGTCCAGAATTAATATCAGTGAAAAATGACCTTTGCAGACCAGTTTTGTTTTCAGTAAAAAATGACCTGACAGTTTTGTTATCAGTTATGACTTTTCATGACTTTCAGACCAGTTTAAATATCAGTGAAAAATGACCTTTTCAGGCCAGTTTTGTTATCAGTGAATATGACCTGGCAGTTTTGTTAGCAGTGAATATGACCTGGCAGTTTTGTTATCAGTGAATATGACCTGGCAGTTTTGTTATCAGTGAATATGACCTGGCAGTTTTGTTATCAGTGAATATGACCTGAAGTTTTGTTATCAGTGAATATGAACTGAAGTTTTGTTATCAGTAAAAAATGACCTTTTCAGACCAGCAGCAAGATAGATATGATGATGACTTTGAAACAGGTACAACCTTGTACTCTTTCTATTGTCCCAACATGTCGTCTGGCAGTGATTTTTCTGTCTGTTCTAAAACATACACTGCAAATTATAACAGTAGGCATATTTGTGTTTGATATTTTATAATTTTGTACAAACGCATTTTCTGCTCATTAAAAGCTTTGGGCTAATTGTGAAGTTAAATTTGAGAGAGAAAAAGACAGAAAAGTCCCTGTTAGTATCACATATTTCAAATCAAAATGCACTTTATTGCTATACATGCCATAGAATGAAAGGGGCATAAGGAATTAGTAAAATTAATTATAGTAGAATGGTTTTTGTTGTTACAGTGTATATGAGCTTGTAGTTAGAAGCATTTTTAATTCAAAGAATATAGTTACCGTATAGCCCGTTTAAACGCCCCGGGGCGTTACATTTTGCAAAAAAATTGCAAAACGACTTTTCATATTTTTTTGTCAATTTCTGCTTGGAAAAAAATAATTTTGGGGGGTATACGGTATATTGAATTTACACAATTCATAAAAAAGGCCTAAAATTGCTTGGCAGACATTCAAAAACACCTCCCTTCTAATTGACTAATGAGCTGTAATTAAAAATGCACTTTAACTTCTGTCCCTTTAACTCCTAAATGGTACAGCAATTTAATGCAGAAAATGTTTAACCAACTTGGAAACGGCACCCTGTCTGTCAACCTGGTTATTGTCTTGTAAAATGTCAATATCTGCCATGAACAGAATTCTGGTTCTCAAAAGACACTCAACTTTTTTAAAAAAAATTTTTTAATTTTTACAATTTTGCATGAACAAACATAGCTGCTAGTATAGTTTTGAATATTGGTATAACAAAAAATAGATGATATTGTAAAAAATTACCATATGATTTATTATTTATAAAATAATGTTTTATGCAATAACATTGTAAAATTAATATATTATTGTGTTGTGTTTTTTTTTTCTCAAAAATCTTCTTGATAAAATAAAATTATATGATAGTTTTATACTGTTCATGGTAGGTTATACATGTTAGTAACATTGTCTGTTTGTACAAATATGCCACTTTTTTCATTTGTACTAAACATGTTCAGATAAATGTGTATGCACCATAATATATCGATAATTCAATTGTTTAAATACTAACATTTTCACTTTTGTAGTTCTAACTAGTTTCGCAATTATACACATTTTGGTGATGGTTTTATAAAACAAAATGTTCAAATGTTTCATTACTTATAGTGTTTAAATTTTTATTAGTATACCTTAAATGATTTTAATTTAATAAAAGTTTATCAAATTTGTAAATACTTACTACAATAGGTTGTTTGTTATAAGTATATAGTGTTTTGCTGTCAGGTAGATAAATAGATTAATTTGTCCTTGAAAAGCCTTTTGGTTTTCACAATTGAATAGGTTAAGTATTGTATCATGTTGTATTCTGTATATTATTGATAAAAAAATACCTGAACATATGAAAAGGTAAGTATTCTTACAAATGAAAATTTAGGTTTGCCATAAACTTATATATAATTCTCAACATTGTACATGAATATTTCATTCAGAAGACAAACGTAGTCCATCACCAAAAGAGAAGTCACCAAAAGACAAGACACCGGAAAAACAACCTTCACCCGAGCACAGACCTAAATCTGTGACTTATGCTGAACCTGAAGGTGCAATCTCATGATACAGTGTATCTGATTGGCTAAACAATATAACATTCTTTATAACCTCCTCTCTGATTGGTTCTTTACTCACATTTTACTCACAGGTAACACGTTCCTGATTGGCTGTGAACAATCTAGAATGAATGTGATTGATTGCAGCTTTTAACATTTGTTAAATGTTTGATTAGTTTATAAGAACGGACTTAAAATATTGTTTGTTGCCCCTCCATCGACTCATGCCAACAAGAGTTGGGTTCGTAGGTAGGAAAAATATTTTATTTTGTAAAATTATTTTATCAGTATACTTTAGTGAAAACTGTTTATTTATTCTTTATACTTGGGCATTATTAATTATCAAATTCATAAACTGTAAGTGAACATCCTCGCAAAAGTTTTACATATTTAACACTAATGCTGTTTTATTTTCTGTTGGGAGTCTGCGAGATCACTGTCATTTTGTACTCAATTTATACATGTTTTTACTTTTTGTTCCTGGAACAAATAAGATAAAATATTGTTTCTTAAACAGCAAATAAATATTTTTGGTTGTGGCAATTTCAGCAGATGGGTCGCAGGAGGGTCAACAAACAATATTTTATTTTAGGCCTAACCATAAATGTCCTTTACAGATACTGACTGTTTAAACTTCCAACTTATTTTTGCATAATAGAATTGGTAATAATGTTAATGAAATAATGATATCTAATAATAGCTTTAGATGTGTATAACACTTACAGATGACACATTTAATAACTAATGAAATGTGCAATCAAAACATGATTCATTTTTTTTTCTATTCAAAATTAGAATGTTTAGTATGCATGATAATATTTTCTTTATATTAGTATGCATGACTGCATGAACTAGGATAATTTATGTTACAGTATAGCAAATGGTGTTTTAGTTATCATTTTTACAAATTATTACTGGTTGGATGTTTTTGCTGTAGAATTTAAAACACAGTGTTTAATTTTTATTTTTTATAACATTTAGTTTAGTGAAAGTAACATGTTTGTGAATTAAAAAAAATAACATTGGACAAAATGTGTAGTTTATGTTGTATAGTTTTTTCCCTTAGAACATCATAACTGTTAACATATTTGATTTTATAATATTATTTTTTTATATAATTATTCAATATAATGTTTTATATAATTATGAGCAGTTCTCAGCCAATATTGCAATACATCTTATGGGAACACATTGAGTCTTTATTTATGTGCTTATTTCCATAACAAGCATACACTGTTTCATTTTCTTCTATTCACATGTCACAAACATATTCAGTTCTGTTTCACTTATGAAAGAAATGTGTATTCTTTTTACAGTCACAACTTTATATGCTGCCCATAATTCACAACCACAATTATGTAAATTTCACTGCTTGCATTTTGACTCATTTCTCTCCCTTGTTACTATTTTTAGCTGAAGCAGAAGATGATGAGCCAGAAAATGAAGGTAGACAACTCTGATCTTATCCTGGATTTTCTTTTCAAACATAACATGTGTTACCCCCCTTGTTCATTAATACTTTATTGTTGTAAAGTTGTTGTCCTCTATCACATTCTAAGACATATCAAACGCTTTTCAGACAGATTTTTGTATCTTTAAATGGTCATAAACATTACAGAATTATTGCTTTCATAAATCATTATATGTGTCTCAAAGTAAATTTTGAAATACCTTATAAGTCCCTTATTTTCTTCAGAAGGCATGTTATTAATAAACTCTAGTCATGCAACCAATAGTGGTGTAGTTAGTAAAAATCACTAATAGTAAACAGCATTTGGCATGGTTCCTGTTGCATTTAAGAACAAACAAGCTCCCCTAAGCTGGAAACCACACAACAGGAAGTGGAGGTTGCTAAGCAACAGGGTGCACTTGATGACCCAAACTCTTCATCACAACAGGATGAAGGTGCAAAGCATGGCCTTGATCTTGACAATTTTATTTAGAATACTCAACGCTCTGTGTTTTCTGAATTGCTGTCTCTTTTATTATATATAACTCTGCATGCAAACCAGAATTGTATTTTACACATTTGATGTAATATTATAGTCAGAGAACGAAAAAACTGTTTTATTACATTTAACACAATTGAATAGCATATTTATTGACTACCATATTGATATAAATAGACATTGTTATCCCTGTATTAAGATATTTGAAACTACACAAAGGCATAGTTTAAATAAACAGTATAATATATTCATGTAAATAATAAATATTAAAAGTGCATTTAAAACATATGCTGCTTATTTTTTTGTCATTTGAAATGATTTTAAACTAATTGAATTTTTTCTGGTACACTTTTATCTTGAGTTAAAAATTAATAACTTATAAACACATCTTCAAATTATATGATTATTTCATCACCCTGAATTTACCAAACTTAAGGGAAGTCAAAACATGGTTCAAGTGAAAATTCATCATCTCAGCTCTGAATGTGGTCATCTTTGTACATTACAATCTTTAAAATGTATACACAGTAGAGTTCAGCTAGGTTATTTAAAAAAGTTTGCATAATCAGGTTATGCATGCCATGTAACACAATAAAAATAGATTGTCAAACCATAATTGTGTCATCTTTTTAAAAGTGTAATCATTTAAAACAAAATGAGAAATAAGAATCTAAAACTGATACTATTTTGTTCTACACATAGATTTAGTATTTATTTAGGTCATATGCTTCTTGTCATTTATCAAAGATTAGAAAACCTTATAAATTGTTTTATGGAAAATATATATGACTGGTTCCCATTTAATGTCAGAGCTTACCTCAACAAAAGGCTCTCCTGAGCCAGGAACCAAACAACAGGAAGTAGAAGTTGCTAGGTGACAAGATGAACCTGATGACCCTGAATCTGCACCAAAACCAGATGGAGGTGCAAGTTTGACCTTGACCCTGAATATAATCAATTATTTATAACCACTGTTATTTTTTTACATTTGAACTTTCTCTGTAGCATATAACTATGCATTGCATGAAATCCATACATTAAATGATGGATAATCTACCATTAGCATTTTATTACTTTTATTTAAGCCTAATTCTTATGTAATGTACATAAGTAGATAATGCAGCATATATTTCTTTTAGATTATGCATAACACTGTCAACATTTGTTGAAAAACATTTGTGTTGATTCTAAATGTATTAATGAATAAATAAGTTTCTTTTAACTTTAAACCAGCAAACCAAACTAAACTACTGTTTGAGTAATCTTATTTAAGTAAAATATGTTAGATTCTGTAAAACGGCAATGCCTCTAAGATTAAAACGTTGTTGCTTCAAATTTAAACACATTTCCCAAATTTTAAACAAGAAAACAATTTTGATTCTCTTTCAATGTCAGAGCTTACCCCACCAAAAGGCTCCCCAGAGCCAGGAACCAAACAACAGGAAGTGGAAGTTGCTAAGCAACAAGATGCACCTGATGAACCTAAATCTTCACCATCGCCTGATCTAGGTGCAAATATGACCTTGACCCAAAATATAATCAAATATTGATCTCAGTAGTTATTTTATAAACTGCATGAATCCTTATTTTGAATGATCAATATTTGCCAAAAGATAATTATACTTTTTTAATTGCCTTGATTTAGCATGAATGTATTTTATATGTAGAAAATATGGTCCTATATATCATTGTTTTAAATACGTAAAAAA
>Ga0224511_10003266_pt1 | contig 11556 bp, 4 predicted proteins | sample SF_May12_sed_USG_2_FD_169988 | JGI IMG/M metagenome (GOLD analysis project Ga0224511, IMG submission 169988) | Sediment microbial communities from San Francisco Bay, California, United States - SF_May12_sed_USGS_8_1 | ecosystem: Environmental > Aquatic > Marine > Sediment | place: USA...
ATATATAGTCGCAGTGGAAACGCCATGGACGTAGAAGGGTCGTATTGAGGACATAGAGAAAACGTACTGAACACAAGACTGCAGAGCCCCGGACCGTCTGCGAGAGAAATTTGAAAGAAAACCAAACGATTTTCGAAAGAAAAATGCTATTTTACTAGTTTTCAGGTCGCAGTAAGGTCGCGATGTATGTGTGAGGGCAGCATTAACAAGCTTCGGAAGTTTAAATCCAAAAGCGTAAGTAATTTGTGAGATGTCTTATTTCATGTAACTTCTTAGGCCGCTATTCTACGGTTCGGTATCCGGATCAGGATCCGTGTCCGCACGGTTTTAATGCGGACGCCCTATTCCACGTATCCGTATCCGTCAGACGTACAACACGTATCTTCCATTTTGGACCGTACTGTCAACTGTCAACATAGCATTGTTATCATTTATAGTGTAATTTTGAATTGTTTAACCCCAAAAATTATATAAGTGATCTTTTGTACCTTTAATACGTTCACCATTGCATGAGTACTATGGACTAGATACTGACTATGTATTTGTTTTTATGTTATGTTAAGAGACAATAATTGCGAGTTCGCCAATTAAACACAAAAAAAACAAATTTAATAATGAAGATCATTTTTTAATTGAAAGAGGATGAAAAACAAATTGGGAATGGTGAAGAAATTCCTTTAGTTAATATATTTTTATCACATGATATTGCCATGTTTACAGAGTCAGATTTGCTGGTCCTGATACAGACGACAGGAATAGCCCCAGCGTTGTTCGATTTTTATCCGAATACGGGTATGCGGATCCGGATCCTTATACCGAGACCTTCATAAGCGGCCTTAAACAGGAAATTCAAAGTTGGAAAAAGTGCATGACTAAGTATGGGAATGCCAGTTACAAGTACAAGTATGTGCAATCAGCACTGGATGAGTACTTTTTACTTTGGTTAAGTTTCCTGGTGAAAAAAATGTTTTAACATTTCTTTATATGCAGACAAAGTATGGCCCTAATTTGAAAACGGCATACAAAAACACAATCCAACATGATTTGTATTTGCAATAGAAAGCGTATTGCGTATGTGAAGTTCAACGACACCGAATCACGTTTCTGTAGTGAATTTAATGACAATAACAATAAACACTGGAAACAATAGTAATCACATTATACTTTACAAAAGCAGAAACTTAACATAATCTACTTTTTATTGCATTGTAGGATGGGGGCCGTAATTATATTACTTTCGTGCTAATAGGAGAAAGAATATATCTGACTAATAATATGTACTTAACTACTTTCCGCCGTAAATATAGCTTTACCAAAAGGTTCAGTGACTGTGGTTACAGTTTCATCACTTAGAAACGAAAGATCATCTTAGATTGTGTCTGTGAACATCTCTTCAATTTATATAAAGAAAAACACATTAATTTCTAGCTTTTATGCAGTTTGCAGACATTTAATAAACAACAAGACCACAATATTACACCATGTTCGATATCGTCAGATATTTTACAGAAATGTATATGGTAGCCAAGACATCGTTAAATGTAAATGATCGATGATATAGTCTACTACGAGGAGTCATAAAATGGGTTGTTTGGGCATAAAATGGTAAATTTGTTAAACTGCGAAAAAGACAATGAATAATCATTTTTGTTGTTTTTTCTTTCTATTTTTCCTGTTTTTCTTAGCATGCATGACTGTTTACATTTTGCTTCTTCGCCACAAATGGCTTAAACCTAAATTTGTGTTAACAAACGAAGCTTTTTAATTGCGTATTCATACAATTTATGTGTATAGAACAACATTAAATCTTTAGTACAGCTCGCGACATAGTTCTACAAATACGCGGAAATATGGGCTGTTCTATTAAAAGGTATTATATTAAAGTGTTGCAAAAATGTTGCAGACAAAGGTGACATGGTTAAATTTTAGGGGACCATAACAAAATGGACCACACAGACAAAAGACACAATAACATTAGACATTGAATATTTTTGGTAATTTCTCTGCGTTGCTATTTTATAAACAGATTATTCGAACATATGCTGAGATACTTAGTTCTGTGTTGAATGTTTATTTAATACGCATTCTTCCATCACGTCAACCAATGTTCCCCAATACATAACAATAATGTTAAAGGGGGACTGTGTAGGGCAATATGTGTCCTCTTGCTAGCAAAGACTGTTGTGTGTTGGTTTATAAAATACATCAACTTTTCAAATACCTAAATTATATATCCACATGCTCTCATAAGACAATATATTGTAAACGTCATACGGGGAATTTATGTTATGTAAGTAAAATCAATTTGATATGCTTGTCACGTTTGAGGCGCTTGAGGTTAACATAAAGATTTATATAACAAAACTATACGCCCTACATCAAAAAAGCAGGGGAATATTTAAACTGCCTATGTTTAGGTTTTATCGTACCTTACCATTTCATACAACTTGATTTAAGACCTAGTTACAGGCTGAATAGACGGATGAATGCGATATACATGTAAATACCTAACAGGAAGACGCGCAGCAAGCAAGGAGTGAACGACCTTAGTGTCGTAATGCTGCAGATCAAATCGAATCTCGCTCTGAAGAGTCGATATATATTACGATTAACACATTATTGTGTTTCATATTTAAGGTTTACATTTGTAACCATGTTAATGATTAAACTTATCTTATACATCTAAATAAAAGTTTCATTATTTATTCTTATTTAAGACACTTTATATGTTCTTTTTTCAGAAAGGCACACATATTGTTATATATAGTTTATTATATAGTGGGTAAATGCGTTTTCAAAGATATATACTTTGTTCCGTAAGACGGACAACTCGATAACACGGTCCGGTCAGCGCGGTAAGACAATGGCTGTACAAACCCTTGACTCCTCCTGGGCTGAGGGTTGATATGAGATAATCCATTTTACCGCAACATAATTACACAATCTACAGTAATTAAATAATACTGTATTTGCTCATTTTAAGAATCTTGTCCAATCATTAAGAACATTCCGGGTAGTAGACGAAACTCATTACCTTGAAAGCTTCTTTACTAAGCCATAACTTTTTCAAATGACAACTTTTAGTTTACTGTGAAATTTAACAACACCATATCGGTCTTAACACGAATGCTATTTTGCAAAATAAATATATAATATATTTATTTTGGAATGCCGTCTACATGATAGAACATTAAAAAGGCATTCACAAAATAAAACAATAACAAATTGGAATGTTTACATGTAGTTATGTTTTGTAATAGACAATTAAATTAATTACTAAATATCCTTTAAAGTTACGTGACTTTGACTTTTTATTGTTTTGAAAAGAGAACGGTACGGGCCAAAATTAATATGATCATAGTTATATAATAACATTAAGCCGATATTATGCAAACATTAAAACAACATAATGTTATTATTCAAACAATATTTATGTAAGTTTTCAAATTGAAGGACAAACCTTGGTTCAGCCCATTGACAGTGTCATTAAAGATATTAAAATAGGTGGTGTGGAAACAATGACTAAAGGTACACCCATAATTCAATTATCACCTAATGGCTCACCGAAATAAAAGTGCATGTCAATGTGGCCTTGTAGCCATTTCGAACATTGCTATCTTCTTGTTTGTTTCGTAGTTTATGTAAGTTTTGAAAGCTGAAACAGTACCAACATGGCGATGTTTTATGCTGTAGTAGTCCAAGTGCTTTGTTTTGCCGTAGTTGCGAATGGGAAAGGATTTAGCGGCTGTGGATCCGAACTGTTCAGAGTGACTAATTTCCGAGATTCTAACATACAAGAGCCTCGAGTTTACGTTAATGAGAGTACTGTTACTATATGTATAAGTGAACACCATCGATTATGTCGTACCGCAAGGTAAGCACACGTTTCTTTAAAACACGCATGCGTACATACATTGTAAAAGACGCAATGTAATTACTATTATATTTAATCTTTAAGTTTTTGTATTTTGTAAATATTGTTTGTAATTTTATTTCATATTGTTTTGTCAAATGCGTTTTTTTACTTATGAAGTAACAGACGTCTTACCTTTCTACTCTGCTTATATCAAGGTTCGAGGATCTGAACTCCCATTATTGTGGCCTGTTTCCGTCTGAGAACTATTATATGGAGATGCTTAGAAATGCTAGAAGAACCACAAACCCACTAGGAGAAATAGTGCGAAACTCAGAAACCATGGATCTTGGAAAGGACGGCGATGTTTGTTGCGAAACGTAAGTTAATAGTACATCTATGGCCCATACTTACAGGTCACAATAAACCAAAACAATGAAAACGAATAAAACTAAAAAGACCAGCATTACATATACATGTAGTATGCAATATTTCTCAGTTTAGCCAACGAGATAGGCTAATAATCGTCGTTATTATTGCTCATAAACATTGCGTGCAGTTGTGGATGACCGTAGACAGTTGTCCCCGACATGTGACCCATGTGAGGAGACAGCAGGTCGAATGCAGCTGATACACCAAGGAGCGCTAGTTGTATTGACTGACCGCCGTAATACAACAGAATCTTTGTTGAAACCGGCGTAAGTTCGAGAAAAAGCAATTGACTGCTAGTATCAGTTAACCTAAACTATCCTTATTAAAGTTAATTGTCCTAAATAAAAAGTGCGTATAAATAAAATATGTATTGGAACAGTTTATGCATTTATAAGAACTTGCTTTAATGCATCCATTTGGTTTCTCGGTTTGATAACTCGCCAAAGGCACGTAAGTCCCCTCATAACAGACATCGCAGACGTAATCTCTTAAACCGTATATCACATGGAGACGCTTATATCATAGTTAAGCTACTAATCTGTTTTTTTAAAGGCATTTAAATACAATCAAAAGAGCAGTTCATTTTTAAAGCAATTCATATGATCACATACCGTTTTACATTATCCAATGTCTCATTAAAAAGAAAACACAAGAAGCGCCGCAATGCGACGAAACCAAGTTTTCAACGATTCAACAAAGTATTGATGTGACCGGAATGAAAGATGGCAGTAAAGAAAAATTGATGCCGTTATTTTGGTTGCATTGACCAAATTTGGTGTCAATAGGCCAAAGCAAACTGAGGTTGTTCAGCGTAAACTGAATATCTATTTTTAGTAACAGTGATCTTGGCCTTGATCACATACACCTATGTAGCAATCCCAAGCTGCCTTTTGATGAAAGCTACCCATACAGCAAAGTTAGTGTCAAAAGGCCAAAGCAAACTAAAGTTATTGAGCCGAAACTGAATTTCTGTTTTTAGTAACAGTGACCTTGATCATAGACACATGGGTAGCAATACCAAGCTACCTCTTAATATAAGCTACCCATACATCAAGTTTGGTGTCAATAGGCCAAAGCAAACAAAAGTTATTGAGCGGAAACCAAAACTTGACGCCCGCCCCCCGCCGAATTCAGCACTACAATAACCCGGTTTTCGTTGAAAACCTGGTTAACAAATCATTGCTAAACGATTGTTTACATTTAACATATAAACATTGAAACCAGACATTCGTCTCTGACAATAATCCTCGGGTGCTTGCTAACGGATGTATGGATCGCTGTTATGCTGACGTTAAATGAAATTATATATGCCATCCTTCCCAAACTTAAGAATAAAATCAAGTATTTATATGGGTCTTCTTATAAGATAGACATAAATGTAATTATTTTATTCGGTAAAATACCAAATTTGTTACGCAAAACCTACTGAGTTTGAACCTTGTATGTATTGTTGTAGACAATCTGGCTTTGTAACATATCCGAATTCAACTGTTCGGGAGCAGAAGAACTGTGCCGGACAGGCTTGCCACATTATCCAACTGTTTCAAAACAACATTTGCGGGTAAGTTTATCAGATACATCACTAGGTAAACACATCAAAGTACTTGTAGAAATGAAGTTGACATTGTTCGTGTATATAAGACACAAATATATGTTATTGTTATGTCAAGCGTGACTTTCTTTTGTTATATATTTTGCAATGTTTGCATTTGACAAAGATTTGACGCATACACTTGACCATGTTAAGGAACCCCGGTTTGTGTACAGTGTGCCAGCTCTTCTACACTGTGGAAATGATGTACGCCTTCAACTACGAGACCTTGGAAGTTGGCTTCTATCCCTTCAAGCTCGTGTCACACTGCACTTGTCTGGACACGTAAAGCATCGAGCAACGTGCGCAGGCAGTTAATATGCTGCTACTTATCCTTTTAAATTGTGTTTTATTTGGCAATAAAACACTCGAAATCGCATAAAGCGTTGTACACTGTTTAACCTAAATGTACCTAGATAATCAACACAAAAGCACTAGCAAATGGCAAATAGTTGTTGATGTTCTTAGCCCATTTAAATGAAACATTTTGGAGCATCTGTCAAACTTGTCATGGTTACCTATATAGAAAATGCAATTGCCACGTAAAGGGCATCATAATTATGTGTTCGTGGTCACCTTTCGAATTATGTTTTGATAAACTTCTACATTTGTGTGATTGAAAGATATGATGTGGCATGTATGACGTTAACGGAAAAAAAACAATGACTCTCCACTATTAAATCGGAATATTAAAATACTTGATTAGCACGTCAACATGATTAGTTACTACATAAAATGTTAATATGAACTTGAATATGAGACTTTAATACCTCAAATGTAATTAAATTGATAATAAACTTGAAAGGACTAATCTAGCATACAACGAAATGTTAGCTTGGAAATGACGAAATAAATTTAGGCATACAATGATCAACACTTAATGATTCATACAAAGCAAAAGAAAAATTCAACAAGGGAAAAAACTAACTTATGTAACGTGTAATGTTTAGTCACTCTGATCTGAACTACGAACCAAAACTACGTTGCAAAAGGAAGTTGACACTGTTTGGTGAACCAAATCCACATGGCAAACGGAAGTTGACACCGCTTGGATTATAAACACTGACGTGGCGCGGTTTAAGAGAGGCAAAAAAGTAACAATGCGTTGCACTTCATAGCTTTTGGGATGTGCTGTTCAGTGAACCTAAACTTCGTGTATTGTTTAGCTTGTAAATAGAAGGGATGTTGTTTTAAACTCTATTAAGCAATATATCAAGTATTTTGTAAACGTTTGTTTTAATGGTTTTTATAAAACTGATGAAAGGGAAGACACGTCATAGAGATTGTTTCAAAAAACATGTAGGTATAATATATATTGAAGAGATGTTGAAAGAAAGAATGATTAAGAATGTTGTCAACAATGTAGATATTTCAAGTTTAAGGGCACTATGACAAAATGGCCCGTACAAAAACCATCACACAGAACGACACAAAAATACGTAGAACACCATGACGCAACAAACATTTAGAAAAAAACTATTTTTTGTGTTTTTCGTATAATTTTATAACTTCTGAAATGAATTCTCAAATGAATAAGCCACGAGTTCACACTATTTAAACAAAAACAGTACAAGTTTAAGTACACAAAGTTCAACATGTGTAGGCTTGTGGCAAAGATATACTACATAATCAAACAAATTATCGAAAAAATGATCTTAAACAACACATAAATAACAAACCTAAATAAATGCATGGTATGTATCGCAATAATGACAGTGAATTAGTATGCACGAGTTTAAAGTTTTACAATAGTGTTCTAAATTGTTTACATATTATTATTTCACTCGAACTCAAGAGACTTAAGAGGCAACCGGTTGAATTTAAACAGATATATCCTTTCCTGTTTTGTTTTCCCTTTGTATTAGTACGCTTAAAAACTATATTGTTGTACATGTTTGATGTTGTCGGCCATAACAACATTTAATATGTTTTGTTGATGTTAATATGAATAATGTAATTTGTGATTTGAAAAAATATTTAAACTAACATGTATTCCCTAATTTACGCAGTCATAATATTGCGATGGCATATCTATTGAAGTTTAACTCAGATGCGTCGTATTAGATGGTTTCGCATTTTGGACATTTTTCTTTCTTTGAACATTTCTTTTTGGACAACACTTTTTCTTTAAACATTTCTTCAATTTATATTATTTAAATACCTGTCTTATGAACTGAAACAAAGATATTTTTGAATAAGAAAAATCTTGATAAAATATCGTGGAATAAAGCAAAGTTATTAAAATCTTGTCAGACAAATGTCCTTCACAAATACAAAATTGCTTTGCTGCAAAGAATAATTATTGGATACGTGTTTTGTGTAATAACACTCAGTATTACTATTCTTTTGGTCAAAGTGATTTACACTTCTCCATATGTTGTTAGTTAAACACAAATATTTAAATACGATTATTATTGTCTGCAGTAAGAAAGACGTTTAATTATTATAACACGTTAGTGTACGTCACGAGAGATACAAGAACGTTGATTAGTCATGTAGATTAACCAATAAAAACTACTTCACTGGTGCGCTTTTACTCCCGAACAGTGATAAAAGTTCACGATACAAATATATAAATGTTAAACTTTCTTATACAATTGTGAATTTTGGGTTAAAACATAATCATAAACGCAGAAACATGTTTAAATCAGGATTTTCGTACGCATATTTATTATTCAAATTGTCAAACCGTCCTTTTAGCGTTTATCCTCAGTATGCGCACGAAAAGTAGCTACCGATCCTTAAATGCTTTCCTGCATGATTCTTGGGTTAAATTATGACATTTAATGTAGAGTTTAAAATTATAATTATGTTCGTAGACTTACGTTTTGCACAATTGTTACCTTACAGAATTTACTTTAAAAATGATAAAGTAAAATAGTAAGTCACCAATTTATTTCCGGATCTGTAGTACGTGTGTATACTTTTGTGTATTTTGAGTGATGTAATGATTACCTTGTACTCAATAAATAAACCGATTGACCGGTAGAAGTAGTTGAATTAGGAAATGCAAAGTTACACTTCAATTAAAGTTGTAAAGAGTGTAGCACGAGTTTTTATTGACCACAATAAGTGTTACGAATGTACGGCCGTCGAACATATCTTCAAATAAACGCAATAAGGAAATATAGGTATCGTATGAACATACAAGCACGTTTACACAGATAGATAATGATGTAATAACCTTAAAGAACTTGGCATAACGTCTACTGCGTTTACCATAATAAAGTTAGTTATGAAAATTACGAGTAAACTAAGAACACTTTGGCTCCCAAGTGTTAATTCCATTCATATCAGAAATGCTAGGCTTTCACTTTTATGGTAAAATCACACTTGTTTAGTTATATGATATTGCATATTTTGGCAGAATAGAAATAACAAAGTATGGCTTAATAAGCTTTATGCAGCTACTTTTCCTTAAATAAAGCGAGTCGATGAAAATTACGCCCACGTTGTGTGGTATGGTAAAATGCACCAAGTTAAAAGGTGGGGCCATAAAGCTGCATAAAACAATCACACAATACAACACCAATCCTTTGTCGTGCACCAACAGTGCAATAATCGTAAAGTTTAGTAGCGTATTGATATACCTTAAAGCAGTTCCGTGCGATAATGGCAATTTAAAGACTTTTCCGATGTTTACTGAAATACATGCACTTATTATATTATATATATTTTAGTTAAGTGCATGCAATTGTTAACATTAGATATTTTAAATTGCTAACATAAAACAATTCATAATGTATGCACGTATTATGTTATAAATGGTGTTTGCGTTTTCATGGGTAATGTGTAGCGATTAAATAGCGCCCCTATCTATGTGCACCTTTTGCCGTGTATTAAGATTTTTAACGGTAATTTAAATGTCAAGGCATTCTTTTACTTTCGAGAGAAAAAAACATAAAAAACTGGTTAAAATGTTTTAACAAGGAGACTTATTTTGCTGCATACATCTTAGAGGAAACAAAATGTGAACATGTCTAGTTGATAGGATTCCATTAAATTCAATGCGCGGTTTACACCAAATAGGTTTTCTAATTGCGAAGTACGTCAATGTTTTAGTCATTAAAATCTAGATGCACTTAATATTTCTATCTAAGTCTGAAGAAAAGTACATTTTGATTGAGAAAATATATTTCATCAGGGAATAATGTTACTTAAATCACGTTAAATTTGTAAAAGCAATTTCCACAAGAAAACCGTTTTGTCACAAACAACTACATTTCATAAAAAATATGTTACGGTCTCGTTATTTGCTGCAATCATATTTGTGTTATACACATTTGCTAACAATACGTTAGTGTTTACCAATAATTGACAGTTTGCGATGGTCAGTCGCAAAACACAAGTACGACTGCAAGTATACGTATGTGAAAAAGTATTATTGTGGGTATGCACCCTCCTTGTCACGTGTCAAAATGCAACAGCTTATTACGTTGTATACATTTCTTGATATGCTCAGATACCGTTATTATCTTTAAAAAAAGAACAAGTATTATAACGTAGCATAGTTTTTAAAATCATGACATCGAAATACAACCAGGTATTGTTTGGAATGCAGTTTTAGTAGAAACACATTAAAACGAACTTTTACGTTTAGTTCCCGGTACAACAACGGAATTGGGAACATGTTACACAGATTTTGTATCCTCACCATCTTGACATTATTCTTCAGATACAAATAAAAGTGAGAGCATATAAGTTTTATATTGATTTATATAAGTGGGCTCTTTTCAGACATCACTTGTGTCTGTTTTATGTCCACATTATGCCTCGGAAAAACACTTGTCGAGCACTTGTCTTGTACCTATTTACCTGGGTAAAGTATCATTATACAATAGTTTGCAATTTCAATTCTGTTGTGATCTTTGTTCAACACCAGGTTTCATGTTACATTTCAATACTGTGTAATGCCAATTGCTGAGAGTACAATAATGTTTTATTGTTTAACATGCTTCTAATTTAAAAATAATAGCAAAAGAGAACATATGTAATATTTTGTTGACCAATTATTATATTCATGTAGATAATAGATTGTGAAGCGAGATGGAAACGTTTCAGTAATAGTACAACAATATGATATTCAATGTGCGGCTTTTATCGTTTAAGATTAGCATTTATAAATATGGACGCGTGTTACTTAATTTTACATTTTGATCGACTGTTTTTAAGAAAACTTTGAATGTTAAACAAATTAAAGTAGTTTTATTCAAACAACACATTATGAATACATGCAACAAAGGTTTAAACGCATTACATTTGTACGGGATTTCCAACCTATTTATGTATAAAAGATGATTCGCCTTTTTCTACTGATTTTAAATGTATCAGAACTTATGACATCTTCATAGGTAAACTGGGTATGAATAATTTGAATGTTACTGACAATAACTATAAATGTGTCGTTAACAATTCAATAATCAATGAAAATGACATCAATGACAATGGCATTTTAACAAAAATGTTTAAATAGCACAGCAAAGTTAGTGTTTGGACTGAATGTTTGTCCTTATTTTAAGAGATTTATTTTCAAAAAGAGACCTTATGTGTCATGTTTCTTTATTATTATAAACTATGATTTATGTTTTAACACTATATACAACTTTTTACCATTGGTTCCGAGTTATTTATTGCAATGTGGTTTACTATGCAAATACTGTTGGTATTTCAGCTTTTCACT
>Ga0224511_10003267_pt1 | contig 11555 bp, 7 predicted proteins | sample SF_May12_sed_USG_2_FD_169988 | JGI IMG/M metagenome (GOLD analysis project Ga0224511, IMG submission 169988) | Sediment microbial communities from San Francisco Bay, California, United States - SF_May12_sed_USGS_8_1 | ecosystem: Environmental > Aquatic > Marine > Sediment | place: USA...
GGAAATGCTAAAGCGAGCACTATAGGGGAAGTATTGGACGTTAGGCTTGTCCTAACGTCCTATGGCATTGGACTAAGTATGAACATACCATGCACAATGCTCAAGCTTGTGTAAAATATAAACGCACTGCATAATTATGTGCTAAATCTATTTTTATCATTTTTATTCAACTACTTTCATGGCTTGTAAAACATTTTAAATGACAGCTGTATATTTTTTTTAATTAAACCCAATTTACAGAGTGCCTTTTTTGAAAGTTTAAACATAAAGACACTTTTTTCTTGAATATTCTATAAAGATCATTATAATTTTGTTTGATTATTGCTAAAATATATCACTTCATACATCGAAGGGGTGATACCGGAATATTTCTTTTCCCCGTTTCACATACGGGATTTTTTATTTACCCCGTTTCACATACGGGGAATTATTTTCCCCGTTTCACATACGGGGAATTTTTATTTTTCCCCGTTTTCCATTTTCCCCGCGGGTATGCCATTTTCAACTTTGATTTTTTTTGCACTTCTGAAGTATCAAGAACTATGATATTATCAGTTTTAGGTACTGTTTACATGTACTTACTATTGTTATATTCAAAATCTTTCTATCTTTAAAAATGTGGAAAATAAGTTTGCAACATTACCGGAAATGCAAACTTAAACCGGAAACGGTTTTTACATATCATTTGAGATTAGAATGAACTTGACATGTAAAGTACGTGAAGTGTAAATGCGCAATTGACAGTTTTTGTGTATATTTATTCAAGCATTACAATCCATACTAATGTCCGCAATTATTTTGTGTTACATCTCCGAAATTAATCGATTCTTTTATAAGCTACTTTTTTTTAAAGTAATAACAGATAATAAAGGTGACATTTGTGGCTAGTTTACCTTCCTGTAAGGTGTGTGCAATCTCATGTGATCCCAGCATGTAGTACATGTAGTACATCCAGTACATGGAACCAAGAGGTGCAAGCCAGAGTTATGCCCCACCCCACTTTGAAAATTGCCAGATAGTGTTTGTTACATGTACACAATGATACATGTGTTTTTTAGAAATCTATATTTGTTTCCATGAATTTAAACGTCACAGCCACATGGTAAACAACTTTGAGGGTATTTATTAATATTATTGCTTTTACTTGATGCTAATGCTATGGTGCTATGCTCTAAATCAAATATTCGACTGCCAAACTAGCTTACGATTGTTTCCGAACAGTAAAATGATCTAATATATAACTGATATTACCTTGATGTTGTAGCTGCTGTGATGTTTAATCAAATAAATGTAACACTTATAGGTACTAGATGTTTTTGAGAAAAACGCATGTCTCCCTCCCGCGCGTTCCTCCGTGCGCGCTGTTGAAGGAAGGCAAAGAACGAGGTATGACCATTTTTAAACGGAAGCGTTTACTAGAGTAAGAAGAAGATGCACATATATATATGAACATCAATAAGGGCTATCATCCTATGAAGTTTGAAGGCTCTGACTCAAAGGGTACTCAAGTTATTGAGCGGACACGGTTTCCACTCTTCGGGTCACTGTGACCTTGACCTTTGACCTACTGACTTTAAAATCAATAGGGGTCTTTTACTTAATTAGGGCTATCATTCTATGAAGTTTGAAGAATTTGGGTCAAAGGGTACTCGAGTTATTGAGCGGAAAAGGTTTTCACTCTTCGGGTCACTGTGACCTTGACCTTTAACCTACTGACCCCAAAATCAATAGGGGTCTTCTACTTAATAAGGGCTATGACCCTATGAAGTTTAGAGGCATTAGCTGAAAGGGTACTCGTTATTGAGCGGAAACGGTTTTCACTCTTCGGAAAACTATGACCTTGACCTTTGACCTATTAACCCCGAAATCAAAAGAGTTCTTTAACTCAATAAGGGCTATCACCCTATGAAGTTTAATGGCCTTAGCTCAAAGGGTAGTCGAGTTATTTAGCGGAAGCGGTTTTCACTCTTTGGGTTACTGTGACCTTGACCTTTGACCTACTGACCGAAATCAATAGGGGTCTTCTACTCAATAAAGGCTATCAACCTATGAAGTTTTAAGGCTCTGGGTCAAAGGGTACTTGATTTATTGAGCGGAACAGATTTCACTCTTCGGGTTACTGTGACCTTGGTCTTTGACCTACTGACCCCATTATCAATAGGGGGCTTCTACTCAATAAGGGCTACCACCCTATGAAGTTTGAAGGCCTTAGCTCAAAGGGTAGTCGAGTTATTGAGCGGAAACGGTTTTCACTCTTTGGGTCACTGTGACCTTGACCTTTGACCTACTGACCCTGAAATCAATAGGGGTCTTCTAATCAATACGAGCTATCACCATATGAAGTTTGAAGGCTCTGTGTCAAAGGGTACTCGATTTATTGAGCGGAAACGGATTTCACTCTATGGGTCACTGTGACCTTGACCTTCAACCTACTGACCCCAATATCAATAGGGGTTTTCTACTCAATAAGAGCTATCACCCTATGAAGTTTGAAGGCTCTGGGTCAAAGGGTTCTCGAGTTATTGAGCGGAAACGAAGTGTGACAGACGGACAGACGGACAGACAGCCAGACGGACAAGGCAAACACAATATGTCTCCCCCCTCTAAACAATATGTCTCCCCCAGAGGGGGGGGGGCATAATTATTATTCATGTCGCTTACTTTGATTCATCCTTATTATTCCATTGTGTTGTGACCAGGTTAATATCACAAAAAACTTCTGGATTGTTGTCCCTTAGTTCAATGAGTTGTGTCAATTTGACCATTTGTTTTATTGTGTGTATGGTTACAGTTTAGGTAAAATCATGTGTCACGCATGAGCTAGTTTTATCAGATTGTGTAAGTCTCTTTTTGTGTGGTCACTATGATTGTAGTGCGTAGGTGGACATTTGTACAATTCTTTATGAAGACATTTATATGTTATACTAGTGGTTATAGTGTTTAATGTACTGGTTGCAGTCTCTTGCATTTGAGGTTTTTATGTCTGTGAGCATTTAATTTACAATATCATGAATATGGTTTACTCTATAAAAATGGCTGTGCAATTCTAACTTCTATATTCTTTTAACATTTACATGACTATATATCCTATGAACACTTAACTTAAAGCTTAGCACACAGAGAGCAGAAAGGGAGAGAGGTAGTACATGGTATGTAAAAAATAATTTGGTCCCAACCAGTTATATTTATATTATGTTTTTCCGCTAAAGCAAACCTTACACTTACTCGCCATGTTTGGAGAAGATAAAAGTAAATGTGCATTTACTCTCTCCAACCATATTTTTATGCGAGCTGTGAAACAAACAACCGACTAAGATTAGGGATGCCCAAATTGAACCAGCATTTGCAAGTAGTCTGAACTAGTTGTATGCTCTAAAACTGATATTTGAAGTTTTCATTTAAGGTGTTTCATGATTGCATACTAACTACAATAAGGTTTTATAAAAAAGTATTTTTCTTATGTAGTCGGTCTTGACTTTTGGCAGTATGAAGTTGAAAGTGATGTTATTTTGATTTCCATCAATTATTTTAAAATGTCCTAAGTTCTTTGATGTACACTGTAATTACACTAGTGTTGTCTAATTGTTTTGAAGATTCGGATCAACAATAAGCACACCTACAACGGATTTTCAGTTCGAAAAGAATAGTAAAAACGAACAGTAAGAATTAAGACAAATTCACATCAAAGTCAAAATCGTTTGCAACCTCGTCAATATTGGCCATTTTTGCAACCTCAAAAATATTACGAAAACGGATAAACGTTTTCTTTGTTGATACCTTGTCAATCGGAACTATTTGGCCAATTCCGCCTAATCAGCGATCGTGCCTCGGATGTATCAGGTGGATGATATGTCTTACCCAAAACGCCTACGCTGAAATATAGTTCTTACGGAAACCTACGAGAGCCGTACGGCGATTACGAACCAACCTGAACATCTTGAACAACGCGCAATCGAAACTACTCGGCCAATTCCGCCTAACCGGCGATCGAGCAAAGTATAGCTTGTATAGCATTCTATACATAGATGGTGACGTCACTATGTGCTAAGTAATCCCAAATCCAATATGGCGCGCCCCTTCGTACAGCAGAGAGATGCTGTACTGTAACACACTGTCCGGTGTGTACATGAGCTGGTATCCCCCGAATATGTGACATTATTATAGCAACAACATGGCGCATAACACAGGCGAAAAGCAGAATGTGTACATGTGAATCTCCAAATATATTGTTCGTTGACTGTTTGTATTGAAATACCCTATAAAAATATTAACTGGTAAACGTGTTACAAGGATGTACCGGATCATGAATGTTGTGTTTGAATGTTGATAAGTACTACCGTAACCGGTAAGTGGGAACTTGGAAAGTTTAACTGTATGTTCAATTTAACTTTTTTTCGGAGTGCAACTGAGAAATTAATTTCATTGACACGAATTTACTCGTGTTTGAAACAAAGCCCGTTTTTTGTAACTTTGCACTGTATGTATACATGTATATTTTTGCTTATTTCCAGATGGTAAGCAAGGGCAGAAAGTGTAACATAGAAAATGTACCAAACAAAAAAGAAGCATGGCATTGTGCATTATATCATTGTTTAAACCGCATACTAGTTACCTATATTCCCAGACACCAGGTCGTGAATCTTTGTTCTCAAAAACGCACTTGAATCCGCCCATGCAGAATAACACACTGTCCAAGGCTTGTATTTCTTTTGTGTCGAATCCTAAAGCATGAATTGTTAAATTACAAACTATATTTGTCGAGAAATGATAACGACAATTAGGTAAAAAAACGTAATTAGGACATGTTCTATTGACAAAGACGTAAACACAATTTTCTTTAGTGTAATTTGACCTAAAATTACAAGGATTAAGTATTTACATATGCCGCTATTCCGCACTATTGCGATAAGCGTGAGACAAGCGGCAGAGACATCTGTGATTGAGCGGACGCGACATAAATGCACAAAAACGTATGTGTTGACATTTTTTACTCTTCAATTTATATGTAGAAATTCAATTAAATATACCAAACACGTTATGCACATGTTTTAGTTGTAACATTTTTTCTTAAAAAAGTTGATTGATATTATACGTTTTTGACATTATTTTGCTCACCCGAGGACAATGTCCTCAAGGTGAGCCTTTGTGGTGGGCCATTGTCCGTCGACCGTCCCTGCGTGCGTCCGTCAACAGTTTCTTTGAACAAATTATCCACTTAAGCAAAGAAAAAATTAAAACAAAAAAGACGGCATAGAGCCTTGATATTTATACCATCTACTTGTTCACTACAAAGATTGTTCAAAGTATATCCCTAGGGTGGAAAGGGGCCCGGCCATGGAGCTTATCAGTTTTTTGTTGGGTTATTTAAGGAATCGTAAAAACTATTCTTGTCGTAATATACAATGCCCAGAACCGTGGTATTTGGTATGCGAAATCATCTAGTGGTCCTCTACAAAGAATGCCCCAGAGTCAAATGGGCCCCGGCAAAGGGGCTCATCATTTTCATATAGCGTTTTATAGGGAAATCTTGGCAAAATCCACAATATTTGATATTTCGAATATTCCATTATCTAGTGGTCCACTATAGAGATTGTTCATATTACGGTTATGGAAGTGCAATGAATTCACATATTTATTTAAATCTATGCCACTTAAGACGATCCACCTTACTGCTTTTCTCAGTTTTAGTTTTTTGACTTTATAAACAAGATTAAAACTGTTAATTGTATTCATATTTAAAAAGGTAATAAGGTGTAATATTACTTCCTTTTAATTTAATTAAAGCAAATTAGGTTTTTTTAAAAGGGCTGGTTAAAGCACGCGTGGAGTCCTTCGGACACCACACACTTTAACCAGCCCTAATGACGTTTATCACTCGTTGAACTAATCACACACGGAATTTATTCCTTAAATAGACGCCTTTATACTTCAACGACAATAATATATAGCACAAGTCAATAAGATAATAAGTCTAACAAAGAGCAATACTCCAATTATTGTTTGGTTTCAGAACCACATTAAGGAAATGCTTATGGATGAGATGGAGGCCTTGCTTCTGAGAGTGTGCAATGCCAACCCTTCTCGTATGTTAGAGATGTTTAATGGGAAGTTGTCGAGGGGGCAGCTATCATCCTTAATGTGCAGTGCACCCGACTGGTGCTTTTGTGGAGAGGTCGCCAGATGCTACGGAGCTGGGGCGGGTTTGATGTAGGTCGTCCCCAGCACACTGTATATCAGCTTTGCCGGTATGTTGTCATTACACGCGTATTGTTGAAATAAAACAATACAGATTTGTTCGGTAGCATGTAGTATACATGACAAATCCTATAATCAGCAATATTGCTGGTGCTAACCAAGTGGATGGTAATTGAAAAAGTCTTTATGTGTGCACCTCTAGTTATGAATTTCACTTTCTTGGATAATTGTGTTAAATTAAAATGTCTCTGTGATCAAAGAAGCTTTGAAATGTATTTTATATCTTATTTTCTGTTACCAGGACTTCAGTGTATTCATCTTGACGAAGGTATACGTAATGGACCGTTTCGCAACTGTTAATCTTGATCATTTATACCAGTACATGTTCAATTTTAATCTAAGAGATTAGGATTATATTTTTAGGTGACAATCTGACCTAGAAAATACAAAAGATAGACCCCTTTACAAGCCTTCACAAGATCAAAGCAAATCTAACGCATTGGGCAGAGTTTCAAATTTTGCGGAACGGTGCATCAGGCCAGGATGTACAGAAAATATATCCTGGTTTTCAGCAAATGTAGGTTAGGTTCATCTGGCGCGTGGTGTAATCGGTAGCACGCTACTCAACTAAATACTTTAAACCGTCTCGCACACCACGTGTTTAAAAACATTTTAGGTATACATATTGTTTTGTCTTTTTTAATAAATTAATGAGCTGACAAATCTAGCGCAGAATACATTATTCTTAATATAGTTCTTGTTATTTTTTTAAATGCACCTACTCAAATTCTGCGCTACTACTTTTTTAATTATTCCCCTTTTATTTATATTTATAGAACATTTCTTGTCCGGAGCGTACATGTAACTTTGTCACGATAGGTTCAAATTACTCAAACGACGAAATATGGGAATATGTCCTAGGTAAAAAAGCGACTGGAGGAACCATATCATGGGTGTCAAAATTGATTGGAAGTATATGTTCGGGAGGGCATTTTTCCGTATCCTCAATTACATTGCTAATTATTGTAAAACAAAAAACAAATTAAAACTTTTTATGTCAACTAAATAATATTATCGTAAAGTGGTACATCCGACTCACGGAGTTCTAGTTCCAAAATAGTTATTAAGACTTAATGACTTCTCAACGCTTTAAAGCAGCTGACGTCCAGATGCTTAAAAATGAAGAAAAAATTAGGGTACATACTGGTCAAGTGATGTTGAGTGGAGAAATTCATTATTAATGATCCTTTTATTCAAGTGAGAATGTTGAAAACATCGTTGGTAAACATTGTATTTTTTTGCAAAATCTACTGCGTTACTACCACAGTAGCCGTTATGTATAGTAGGAATATCCCGATGGCAGAAAAGCGAACTGCATGTTTTTAAAGCACAACAAGGGAAACTATGTAGGTTTAACCGTTATTATGTATTTGAAGAGATATTTTGAAATATTTGATTTTCTAGTATATTCTGGAGGTCAGCTGCTTTAAGACCAGCTGTTTGCACAAATTTACTAGGAAAAGAAAACAGACAATCAACTGTTACACCACTGCCTTATCACTTGTCATTTTAAAAACAAACATGACTACCTGAAGCTGTGGCATATCCTTACAAACAGCACAGCACACATGTTTTCTTTCGTTTCCGGTCACGAAACAATGATTATTAAGAAATATATAATCGAAGCTCTGAGAAAATGTTAAATATCTTCGTGTTACAAAAGTAAAACAAAGGACTTTTTAAACAAGTCGCACAATCTTCATCACCTCACTCACCGAAAAACAACTTTGTTATATATGACCAACCGCACTATCTGCAGTGAGATTTAATGCTAAGAGAAAACGTAAAATTCGTAAAGCATCATCAATGCCTACTAAATGACACTGACTGTGATTTCAGCTCAATATATGAAGTGTTGAATCAAAATCGCAGACAGACACTGATATGTAGAATATGTGTTTGCAGGCTGATCTCAAGCGGTGACAGCCGTAATGTTGGGCAGTTATTTAAAGTTATGAGCAAGGAATTTTAATCCTTATTAACAGAAACAAACGCCAGCTCCGCGATAAGATACAGGTTTACGCGAAGAAAATAAGCATCTGTGAAACTGCATCAATACTGAGTGCCACACCCGTGACGATCTTGAGTACTATGGTCTCAGGATAGATAGTGTGTAACATCGCAGGTATGCCGGACGACACCGATGATCCTAACGAGAATCTGGAGAGAAAGTACTATGCCAAGACGATCAACCTCTATCTCGTGAAATATATTTTACACGATCCACAGACGCAGTAAATGGCACACCGACGACGTGATGTACAGGCGAATCATCAATTAAGTTTACAAATTCAGAGCCAGGCTGTTAGGTATACGAAGGCAAATGAAAGCTTCGTGTTCCCTTTAACAAAACACTTTGTTACCCGTCCGTAATTAGGCTTGCATCAGCGACATAGACTTTACCAAAAGGCTTAACATTCTACTTTTTCTTCAAAACGGCTAAAGGTCATATTAACAACATGACCATATATGCGCCTTTACTTATTATATTTACAATATTCAGTTCTCCTTAAAAAACCGAATAGAAATATCGATAAATAAAAAAAAGTTAAAGGAAAAACGCCCAAATACTATCACACTTGAAGTCGCCGTCGGTTCGCCGTGAGAACGCCATGTGGTGTGGCGAGGGTATACGTATATATCTATAAAGCACTTTCTTATTAAAAAAATTCGAATTAAACTGAGAAAAGGGTAGGCCTCAGGAAGGAAGAAAATGTTTGTGCAAAAGTATTTTATTATTTCGACCCCCCCCCCCCCCCCGATTGGACCCCTTTTGATTCTTTGGATATAATTTGGCAATCTTATTTGAGGACCACCATATGATGTCACATGCCAACTATCAACGCGCCATGCCTTGTGGTTTTTGACCCAACGATTTGAAGGGTTTTTTAATAGATGAACCCTGAGTGGGGTCCCTTTTGACACGGATGGCATACATTGAACAATCGTTTTAGAGGAGCACTAGATTATGTTACATACCAACTATCAAATCATTGCGTAATTTGACTCAAATATTGTCCTATATACATGTAACTCTATGTAAAACTGATAAGTCCTCTGGTCGGGCCCCCTTTTGATCTAGGCAGGGCTATGCAGTGTAATATTTGTACAAGACAAAGTAGTTCTACATGATGCTACATTTTTATGTACATTACTAAATATCAGAGGTCTAGGCCTTGTTTTTATTGACAACAATCCTTTTCAAATATCATTTTAATTGATGACCCTCTGGCGGACCTATTTGATCCTAGATGCAGAAATTGAACTATCTTTATAAAGGTTCACTAGATAATATTTCATACCAAATATCAAAGCTCTAGGCTTTGTGGTTTTTAACTAGAATATATCAAAGCCTTTCCTTTATTACTCTATTTTAATCTGGTTAGCCCCTACTAGGCCGCTTTTGACTACATTGTGTAAGTACATTATTTGAACATTCGTTGTAGAGTACCACTAGATGATAGTTACATACCAACTATCAAAGCTCAGGGATTTTAAGAAGAATTGTTAGGGTTTCAAAATATAAATTGATATAAATTTCATTAGAATCACTATATCATGATACACACGATTTATCAAGGCTCTATGGCTTGAGAAGTTTTAATAAGAACTTGTTTAAGATTAAAAAAAATATATCGGTTGCCATGGCATCCAGAGTTCTTCATGGTTTTTTTATTTGAGCAACTTTTAAGCTTCGTGTTAGGAACTACTCTAAAAGGTTATAAGAAATTAGTTGAGTGGTTGAGGAGAAGTTGTTGACGCACACACTGACGGACGGACGATGGACGACGGACAATGGGCCATCACAAAAGCTCATCTTGACGACATAGTCCCTAGGTAAGCTTCATATATGAGCAATCATGCAATAACTGAAGTCTTAACAAAAATCTAATTACTAACTGTATAATGTTGTTTTAAAATGTAAGCAATTCGAGCGTGTGTGAGAAATAAAAACAATATATATATATATATATATATATAAAGTACCATGCATGACTGTTTTCAGATGTTGCACAGTTGCTGGTAACTGTGTTCTCTCAATCCCCCCTCTCTTCGTTACACTAATATTGTCGAAGAATTTGTCAACCCTTTTGGCCTTAAGACATTCATAAAATGCATCTGCCCTCGTTTTCGAAATCTAGAAACAAAGTTAGAGACGCATTGTTCAAGGGGCCGAACACGGATCCTAACGATAATGATTTTAATACTGTTTTGTCAAAATCCACCTCCTTTTGTCTGATCCAAATAAAAATCAGGTTCCCATATATTAAATATAAAGTATAGTCTATTTTGAATGATTATTAGCATGTATTTGATCAAATGAATAAGTTCCCAACTTGATTTTCATGACGGTATTAAGTAGTGGGTATATATTAATACTACTTAGTATTGAATATATATTAGCAAGTAAAAAGCCACTTAGAAATCTTATTTTTAATCATGGAAAAGCAGTTTCTGCATTTCCTTTGTCTGTAAATGATTGAGAGTGTTTGAATTTCCATTGTTTAAAACGACGTCACGTGACTGCCCAATATTGTACTACATTGTGTCTGCTACACGAAAAATGGGGTTAGTTAAATACAAAATGGCTTCCTACATAAATATAAAATAGTGAACTGCCATAGAATTTTTTTTACAAAAAAAGTATGTTATTTTCCTGTTGTTCTGACTTACAAATGGAAATAAACTGATGGAAATAAGCTTCTTTTAATTAGAAAACACCTATAACGCGTGTTTAAAATGCAATATTGATTGTCTAGTGCGGCAGAGCTTTTTTGAGAGTCAAGGATAAGTAAACATACAAAAACTTTGAAGGCACAAAGTAAATTTTTACTTAATTCATAAATATGTAGTGTTGTCAAAATTGAATCTGGAAAATGTAAAAAGCATCTATTTCTCAATATGCGAGCAATGTACTGCATTGACTGTGTGAAGCAGCTGACCTCCAGATGCTTAACAAAAAAATGAAGAAAAAAGGTAAATAATGGTCAAGTTATGTTCAGTGGAGAAATCTATTATTACTGACCCCTTATCGTTAGTAAAATATCGTTTTTCATTGCATAATCTACTGCGTTACTTACGTAGTAGCCGTTATGTATAGTAGGAATATTCCGTTGGCAGAAAAGCAATGTGTCTGTTTTTAAAGCATAATATTGAAAACATGTAGGTGTTCTTATTTCTAACAACTATTATATATAGTTAAAGAGATGTTTTGAAATATCTGTAACGTGTGATTTTCTAGTATTTCCTGGAGGTCAGCTGCTTTAAATCTCTACTCATTCTTTTGACCAACTGTTTGA
>Ga0224511_10003268_pt1 | contig 11555 bp, 9 predicted proteins | sample SF_May12_sed_USG_2_FD_169988 | JGI IMG/M metagenome (GOLD analysis project Ga0224511, IMG submission 169988) | Sediment microbial communities from San Francisco Bay, California, United States - SF_May12_sed_USGS_8_1 | ecosystem: Environmental > Aquatic > Marine > Sediment | place: USA...
GCAGAATTTAAAGCAAATTGTGTGTTTATAGGTAAAAAGAAAACACCACCATTTGGATTGATTTTATTTGATGCAGCCTATTTTATCATTCAACATGAACTTATTGACAACTTGGAACCTATTGCCGATGGAAGTGAGATTGTAGAAGTTGTTTGGCTTCAACCAGCAGATGCAATTCAAAAATGGAAAGAATTGAAAATACGACTCCCACCCCCAATTTTACATATTATTAGAAACATTAGCCAATATCCAGATCATTTTCAAATTAAAACACTTGCAGAGATGAAATTACCAATTGGATTACAAACCAAAGTTGAGTTATTTCCCAACTATCAAAGTATTCCATTTTATTCCAATACTATTGCACCTTTTACAACCACAAATTTGATTGTCTATGAAAATAGTGGAGAAAGTATAATTATTGACCCAGGTGCAAAAGAGACGGAATTTGATCATTTGCAGGAATATTTGTATACATTAACATCAACTCCCAAAGTATTAGTTACTCATCATCATATGGATCATTGGAGTGGATTACAAGTAGTAGAGACTCTTTTTCCCAATACAATTCTATATGGACATAGTAATACATTAGATAAAATAGAGACAAAATTACAAAAACAATCAATCACTGATGGATTCATTACTATTGGAGAAAAAAATCTGCAGATAATTTATACACCTGGTCATACAGATGGCCATATCATGATATTTGATAGGGAACAAAAGGTATTGATTGCAGGAGATCATGTTGTAGGATATGGATCTGCTGTACTTGATCCTGAATACGGAAATATGAAGGACTATTTTGATACAACTCATAAATTAATTGAATTAAATCCGGAAGTGATTTTTCCAGCGCATGGACCTGTAAATTTCAATCCCACATCATTATTAAAACAATATATTGAGCATAGAACAAATCGTGAATCTATGATTTATCAAGCTATAATCAATGGAAGTGATACTTATGACAAGGTTATCAAAGCAGTATATCAGGATGTAGACAGTTCAATGTGGGATTATGCCAAAAGTAATATTAAACTTCATGTAGAAAAATTAATTGCAGATGAGAAATTAAATCAAGAATTTTACCTTAACTAATCAATTATGATAAAATCTCAATTATGGATTTACCATGAGATAAAGTAAGTCGTAAATTATCACCAGATTTAATGAATTTAGTCGGATCATCATCATATCCATACCCCATAGGAATTCTCGCTACGCTACAACCAGAAACAGTGCCTTGATCAGATTCTCTGTTGATGATTGCCATAGGTCCTTTACCATTTTTCATTAGGTTTATCAAAGTATACGGACCAACAGTTGAACCGATGCCTTTTGGAAAGACAAATATCTTATTGGTTATTGATAGTCCATTTAAATCATGTCCTTCTTGAGTAATAATTCCTTCTTTTGGATTAACAAATCCAAGTAGAGTGATAGGAGTTGAGGTTACAATAGCTTCTCCTTCAATCACTTGATCACCCATTGATGCCAGTGCTTTTCCGTAATATTTATTCATTGAAGAATTCCTCCACGCATTTTTTTAAGGGTAAAATATACGTTGGTAGATCGTTTAAACTAGGTGCAGCAATATAGTGAGCTGCTTTTACAGAATTTGTCAATATTGATGTAAATCTCATTTTATCATAAGGCATGACTTCAGGACAGGTATCTGTATAAAATTTAACTCCTGCTGCTTGTAGGATATCAATATAACCCGAACTCTGAGCAATTGCCTTCTGGGCAGCAGAGGAAAACACCCAAAACTCTTTTCCTTCCTTGATTTTTTTGTTTTTCACCAGTTTTGCGACGTTTTGAATTTCCTCTAAATTTGCATTAGGACAACCAATTACTGTCAAATCAGGGATAGTTTCGGGATAGAAAGACTGATACGTCTTCTCGAGCATATCTTGTGTTATGACCATCTCATCAACAATTTCTGCATATGCTAATAATTCCTGTTCAGGAGTAATTCCATCAACATGATACAACTGAGTTCCAAAGGAAGCAAGTGCAGCACCAAGTGCTTTTAATTCTTGAGGTCGAGGATTTGTGATTTTTTCAAAATAAGGGATTGCTCCATATTGGAATGAGTGTTTAGAAAATGTTTTACCTACAATCTCTCCAAGAATTGAATAATCAGTATATTCATTTAAATTTGCCTCAACTACTACTTTTACATTTGGCACTCTGTTTTCTGATAGATGAAATCCATAATACGGAGTTTTTCCAATTATTGCAGCTGCTAAAACAGATAATGAATCCTCCTTGTTTGTTCTTGCACCAAAAAACGAATTGGCAAATGTAACTGCAGATGACTCTGCCCATGCAACATGTTGTCCTTTTGACAATAGATGACCAAAATCATAAGGAGTACAACTACATGTAGTTGAGACATCTAATTCATCAAATAACTTAAGAATCTCAAATTGTTTTGTTGCAAAGTTTAGATCAATATACATGTTTTCCCAATTTACTCGATCCATCCCACAAGGATTTAGAGTAGAGGGTATTGATACTTTTGCACCTTTCTCAACAAATAAGCTCAGTTGATCGATTAATCCATCGCCACCGGTAAGATATGAAACACCAGAAATATGTGCAGATGATATTGGAATTAATTTGCTCGCTTCAAAAAAATCACCAACATCTATTAGCAATGATAATGCAGCTCTCGGTCCTTCTCCGGATTCTCCCTGTAATATTTGTTCTTCTTCCTTGGTTAATTCCACAAGAATCAGATAAAATCAAACCGAATAAAATAATCGATAGTTTATCATTTGTAGTAATATTAAATTCATTAAACTTGTATATCAATCTATAATCTCATCAAAATTATTTAGAAACATTTTATATTATAGATAGTATGGATGATCTTAAACTCTTTTCAGAAGGATTTCTAATGGAACATAAAGCAGAATACATTAAAAAACCAAAAAATTTAAACCAACAAGATGAAGATACATGTATTATTTGTAAAATAATTAAGAGAGACAAGGAAGTTCCGACATATGAAATCTTTAGGACTGAAAAAGTTATTATATTTCTCAATTTATATCCATATACAGTTGGTCATCTATTAATTAGTCCAATTCAACATATTACAGGTTATGAAGAATTTAATTCAGTATTAGCTAGTGAGTTTCATTTTTTACTCCAAAAATCGGTTATCATGTTAAAACATTATGGAAAAACAGAATCATTAAATGTTGGATGGAATCAAGGTAATTATTCTGGCGGAAGTATAAAGCATTTTCATGTTCATGTAGTACCAAGGTACCATAATGACATCAGTTTTATTGATATAATTTCCAAAACTAGACCTGTAATACGATCTTTAGAAAATACTCAAAGAGACTTATTACGTTATACTGAATTTCTTGAAGGTAAATCGGAATTAATCAATTTGGACGTATAACTAATTGAATTTTATGTAGCATTTGTTAATTTATATCCCTAAGAAGTTAAATATTAATAAAAAAATTCAAAACTTATGGGTACTTCTACTACGGATAAAAATTTACCCCCATTTAGGTTTTTATTTACCATGGCAATAGGTCTAGGATTCGGCACTACAGCCATAACTTGGACTTTTTACAACACAGTGATGATTTCTTTTCTTGAGCAATATTTTCAACCAAGATATTCATTTCTCAATAACACATTTATCAGTTTTATAATGGTATGGGATAATATTATAGCAATTTTTCTCCAACCATGGATTGGTGTGAAAAGTGATAATACTAATTCAAGATTGGGAAAAAGAACGCCTTTTATCCTTGTTGGAATACCATTAGCCGCATTTTTCTTCTTATTAATACCATTGATGAAAAGCTCTTCATTGATATTGTTGATTTTAGTAATTCTTGCATTTAATATGAGTATGGCAATTTATCGCTCACCAGTAGTTGCTTTGATGCCAGACTTAACACCAACTGAATACAGATCAAAAGCAAATGGAGTAATCAACATGGTTGGTGGCGTATTTGCAGGTATTGCACTTTTTGTGGGAGGAGAAATTCTAAAATCAAATAGTGTAGAAGCAGCTTTTGCTTTTGTTTCAGCAGTAATGATAATTGCTTTAATCGGATTTTTATTACTCGTAAAGGAACCAAAGGAATTAGCAAAATTTGAGAGTTATAGTGTAGATAAAGTAGAACCTGAAAAAGTTTCTATGTCAGAAGAATTTGAAAAATTATTTATAATGAAAGATAAAAGTAAATTGTTCATTTTATTAGGAATTGCCTCATGGTTTATGGCTTGGAATGCACTTGAAATATACGTTCCAACTTATATAGTTCAAAATATTTACAAAGTACCAAAACATGATCCCCTGTATTTGGAAAGTATTGGATCTGCTTCTAAAGAAATTGGTTTAGTACCGATAATATTTGTTGTATCTACAATAATAGGTGGATTTTTAGGTAATTCATATGGTAGAAAACCAGTAATTCGAATCGGATTGATTATATTCTTTATTGGTTTATTAATTGGCTTTACGCAAGTAACCATTACCGGTGTTAAAATTTCAATGTTTGCAATTGCATTAGCTTGGGGTTTAATAAATGTAAATAGCATAGTTATTGTTTGGGAGCTAAGTGATAGAAATATTGGTGCAGGAACGGGAATTTATTATTTATTTTCATCAGCAGCAGCAATCGTAGGACCTTTATTAATGGGAGCTATTTTTGATTTTAATGATGATAGATCTTATGTTTGGCTATATTCATTATTCTGGATAATATTGGCATTTTTATTCATCTTCAAGGTGACTTCTGGTGAAGTAAAAGGTAAAATTGATGTTGATTTATCTGATTTAGATTAAATTAAGATTGCCTTTTGGTCTACCAATTTGACTAGCTGAATTCATTTAATTAAATTTGAATAAATTTATTTCATACTAAATAGTTATTTATTATATATATGGTGTACAAATAGTGTAATGCAAAGTTATATTACTGGAGAGAATAAATCTTTAAAGAGTATATTTGATCTACTGTTTAAATAACGAACATCAAAATTATCAGAATTTTTTGTTAATAGATATAAATCATGAGTAATTTTGTGTAATTGATACTTGTATTTTATAACGCTTGATTTCAAGATTGTTAGAAATTGATCGAATTTACCCACCTCGTTTCTTAGAATTCTTAGGTTGATAAAAACGCAATCACCAATATCTGCTAAAACCATTAACTCACTTGGATCAATGGTATCTTGAACTTCAATGAAGTGAATCTTATTATTAGTTGGAATATCTTTAGTATTGAAATGTTGTTGATATTGAATATAAACTATGACTAGGAGAATTAAGATAAAGAATAATAGTATATAATTCATAGGTTCAAATTCAATTGATCAAAATTTAATTTAACTATCAATGTTACGGAGAAAGTATTGGGATAACTCAGAAATAATATTTAGCAAAAAATTGAAAGTGTATATATCTTATTCAAATATATGTTAAATCTAGTAGAATTTATCATTTTATATCTAGTAATTGAGTCACAGCCTTAAATAGATTTTATCTATTCTTAATATATACGATTTTAGGGTGGTATAAATTAGGGAAGTTATGATTGCGGGTTATGGTCATACCAAGTTTGGAGATTTAGGTAGAGTAACAAGTAGAGAATTAGTTGTTGCTGCAACAATAGAAGCATTAGAAATGACAAATCTCAATCGAAATCAAATAGATTCTATTTATCTTGGAATGCTAAGTCCGGATATATTCGAACATCAGATGCATGCAGCTCCAGGTATCCCTGATTATTTAGGGTTGAATCATACACCATCGACAAGAATTGAAGCTGCATGTGCCAGTGGTGGTTTATCTGTGTTACATGGTATTATGGCAGTAGCTTCTGGGTTTCATGATGTAGTCCTATCTGTTGGAGCGGAAAAAATGACAAATTTGCCAACATCCCATACAACAGAGGCATTAGCTATGTGTGCAGATGATATATATGAAGTAGCATCGGGAATTACGTTCCCAGGAGCATTTGCAATGATGGCTAGAGCACATGAACATAAATATGGAACAAATGCAGAAATGAGAGCATCTGTTGCAGTCAAAAATCACAAACACGCATTGGACAATGAATTAGCACAATTTAGAAAGGAATTAACTATTGAAAAAGCGATGAATTCATTGATGATTGCAGATCCTTTAACATTATATGACTGCTCTCCCATAACTGATGGTGCAGCAGCAGTAATTATTGTACCTTGGGAAGATAGAGCAGATTATGAAGGAATCAGAGTAAAAGTGAAATCATTTTCACAAGCAAGTGATACTATGTCCTTGCATGATAGAAATGACCTAACTGGATTCATGACAACCAAAGTGGCAGCCAGGAAAGCCTTTGATAGAGCTAGCTTACAACCAAAGGATATTGATTTTTTGGAAGTTCATGATTGTTTTACCATAGCAGAGATTATGGCAATTGAAGATATGGGATTCTTTGAGAAAGGTAAGGGAGGTCAAGTAACACTAGATGGTGAAACTGCCAGAGATGGGCATTTACCAGTTAATGCAAGTGGAGGTTTAAAAGCTAAAGGACATCCAATTGGAGCAACTGGTGTTTCACAAATTGTTGAAGTAGCTAAACAACTTTCAGGAAATGCTGAAAGCAGACAATTAAACGATGTACAATATGGTATGACACAAAATTTGGGTGGATCAGGAAGTACAATTGTATGTCATATCTTGGAGCGTGGTGATTGATGAAAGAGATTACCCGAGTTGTAAAGGCATATGAAGATGCAATTAATCAGAACAGAATTGTGGGCTCTCAATGTACTTCATGTCAGGATATATCAGTCCCACCAAGACCATTGTGCAAGAATTGTGGTTCTTCAGAAATTGAAATAACAACCATTGAAGGAGCTGGAACTTTGCTCACTTGGACTGTAATCCACATCGCCCCACCATCTCATCTCGAAAGGGTACCATACATTTTGGGAATTGTGGAATTAAAGAATAATCAAAAATTAACAGGAATTGTGGAATTGGAAGAGGGAATTAATCCCGACTTTGGAATGGAATTAATTGCTGATTTTGAAGAAGGACAAGAAGGTGCCAGTCGATTACGCTGGAGAAGTAGAATCTAAACTTAAATATACTTCATATCAGAAAATTGAATTGTAACCAAATTATATAATAATTTAAAAATAGGGAAAAATACGGGGAGTGGGATTCGAACCCACGAATTTCTAAAAAACTAGGACCTAAACCTAGCGCCGTTGACCAGGCTGGGCGATCCCCGTGTGAGGTATAATTATATAAATACCGTGATATCCTATCTACTTATAATCTTTTAACTTAATCGTTATTTACCTCTAATGATTTCAAAAAATAATTTTAAAATCAATTAATTATGGAACTTTAGAGTTCCTCAGTTAAGGTGTATGGTGACTAGTACTAAATTAGAATATAGTTAGTAGCTCAATAGGGATGAGTACAATAAAACTAAAATTCTTTGTTAGAAGTGAAATTTAATTTATATTAACTTACAATATTATGATTTGTTTTGTTTATATTCAATTATAAATCGAAATTTGATTTTCTCTTTTTGATTAGAAATACAATAACACCAATAATGGCAGCACCAGCTAAACTACCATAAAATATGGGACTTGTAAATATTCTTACAAAAATATTTTCTTCATCAAAATTAATTAATGTTAAGGAAAGATCAGGAAGAGTATAAGGGGAAGATCTATAGAACTGGATATTGAAGGTTGCATTTAGTCCATTAATAGGATTACCAAAGTTGAGAAATAGTAATGGACTTGACGCATGTAGTAGTACAAAATCTAATTCAATTGTATAATAATTTATCTGATTAATACTCTGCACACTAGCCCCAATATTATTATACCATACATTTAAATTACTTTCTAAAAATAATGATGCAGTGAGCGATCTATTTTCAGACGTAATTGTTAAATGATAAACACCATCACCAAAACCAAAGTTCATGAAGTATTGAATAGTATTATTTAGAGATGGTAGAAATCCTGTGAAGCCATTAGAAATATCAGTAAATTCATAAATTGAAGAAGGATTAGCACCTTGTAAGCGATCAAAATTACTTATTCGTTTAATTTTTAATTGTGCATCTACATCAACGTTATATTCAATAACAGGTTCATTAAATGGGTCTTGAGTAGTTGAATTCCATAAAGTATTATTAAAATGTTGGACTCGCATATAAAGACCCTCAAAATTATATTCTGGAAGTAAATATTCAATTGTTGAATCTACAGAATACGAAGTATTAGTAGATGAACTAACATGGGAGAACATTGCATAAGGAATGTCAATAACATTTGTATTACAATTCTTACCCTGTTTATTACAAGTTGTTACAGACGTAGAATCACCAACTCCAGAACCGATCCAATTCCCATTTACATCAAAATAATCAATTTCTATCAGTACAGTCATATTCTCTTGAGTTAAATATGTAAAATTATATAATTCCCATAAATTGTCCAAATTTGTTAAAAATATCATCTGGGGATTATTTATCTCAAGATCCATGGTAAGCTCATCAGTACTCATTATCGTTTTGTCAATTGAATTAATTTGTACATTAATATCTCGAGGTAGTTGCACAATATAACTACCTGAAGAAATTATAGTAAAATCGGCATCATTGAAATTATATATGTCATTTAAACTGCTTAATGAAATTGTTTCTTTGGTGTTGACATTGGTCATTTCCATGGTAACAGGTGAAGTGGAGTTGATAGTTAATATTTCATTAGATCCTACTTCAAGCTTATAATAATTATTAAGATTATTATATGATAAGCCACCAGTAAAAAAATTGGTATTTTTTGGTATTGTAGGAATTTCATGAGTTTGTGACGATATGGAATAATCAAGTAAATAACCCTCTTGAAGTTCCAAATCTCCCTTTAACGCTTTTACATCAGCATCTTCGTCATTTGGAGGAGTAATAACTATTGCAAAATAAGAGGATCCAAGGGATCCTTTTTCAGTACTAAAAGTGGGTAAATTATTCAATAAATCTTCAAATTTAATTCCTAAAGAGTTACCAAAAAAAGCAAGAACAGTCAATTCACCAAAATAATATGTATTAGGTAAGGTACCATATTGACTTGAATCAACAATATATTCCTGGGTTTCGATATCGAAACTAAATTCGGATACTGATTCATCAGATACTGTATATTGAAATAACTTAGCTTCTGGATCTGTACCTTCAAGATGCTCTGCAATTTGACGATCAAATGTTTGAACATCTTCAACCAAAGACAACTCAAATTTTGAAAAGTACAAATTTTCATTTAATGGTTCAAAAAATACAGTATAGATTCCAGATTCATACGGTACTATCGGTATTTGTTTTTGGTTATACCTGTAAAACACTTCTGTACTTCTTTCTATTTTTTCAGATGGTGAAATCAATGTTAATCGGATCATTGATTGCAATGAACTCTCCCCCTCGATACCAAGAGATAAAATCAATGGATCACCTGCAGTTCCTTCAAATTTAAATCCATAATTATTTCCAGGGGTTAATATACTATTTCCATCATTGAAATTCCTTAAAATATCATAATAAGTGAATGAATAATTAATTGAAAGTAAATCGGATGATTCATTTCTCGCTTGTAATATTCCTTGATTTAAATTGGGAGTAAATTGTTGAAAAGCGGATGTAATACCCTGTTGATTTCTTTGATTCTCATCATAATAAATACTTCTAAAGCTACCTCTTTCTGTCCAAAAATCACTTGAAATTGTAGAAAGATATGAATTTGGTTGAATATAAATATCATTATAACTATTAGAAGAGAAAGAACCAACTTCATTAATTTGAAATGGAAATACAATATTGGCTTCTTCTGCTCCCACCATAGGAGATTGTAAGAGCAATCCAAATAGTAAACCAAAAATAACGAATTTTCTAATTTCCATATATAAGTACTGACGTTTTAAATTATAAAAATATTGCAATATGAATATTAATCAGTTGCAATTTTCAAAATTAGGCAAACATTGTGGTATCTTCTTTAATTGGTTTAAAATTTACAGATTCACCTGGATTTATTGCATGTACAGCAATACCAGTACCATCAAGTGCATGGGTAAGATCATTGGGATTTCCGGCAAGAATTGGAAAAGTACCGTAATGTATTGGAATTATTGATTTTAATCCAAGCAATTGAGCAGCGTATGCAGCTCCGATACTATCCATCGTATAGTGACCACCAATAGCTAACATTCCTATTTTAGGTTGAAATAGATCCGCAATAATTTTCATGTCTGCAGATACTCCAGTATCACCACAATGATACAATATATTCCCATCTGGAAATTCTATTACATATCCACCTGGATTCCCTAGGTACAAAACATCACCATTACTATTATATCCGGATGAATGGCTAGATGGTACCATAGTTATCTTGATACCTTCATATTCAAATGTACCGCCAAAATTCATTCCAACGACATTTTCCAATCCTTGTGATATTAAATACAAACTCATCTCATGAATTACTGGAATTGTTGGTTTAAATTCCTTACCCAACGTAATTGCATCTCCAAAATGATCATTGTGTCCGTGGGTTATTAGTAATAAATCGATTTTATTTGGTTTGTAATCATCACCAGGAAACTTAGGATTTCCACTAATAAAAGGGTCTATAAGAATTACTTTATCTTTATATTCCAGTTTTACACATGCATGACCAAGCCATGTTACTTTTATACTCATTGAATTATTATCCAAGAGGATGTATTTTATATTTTTTATTTTCGTATATTGAAAACTAATTATTCAAAGCCTGATTTTCTCTTTTTGATAAATAGATATGTAACTACACCAATTATTAGAATTGATACAACTACAATTAATACAACAACCCAAGTTTTAAGTGAATCATCCAAGAAATAACTGACATCTGATACTGTTAAAGGAGGAAATTCATAAATTGGAATTTTTTCAACAGTAATTGTTAGATTACCATCAGTCAAACCATCAAATAAGATAATAAATCCGAGGTTCATTGGTTTGGTTAATAAAAATTCAAGTTCTGCGATATATGAAATACTTCCATTATTATCAAATTGGGTGATTTGAAGGGAGTTAGTTAGAGAATTACCCCAATCACCATATTGATCAAGAAATGAAATTAAATCAAAGGAAGAAGTAGTTACATTGAATATGATATGATATCCTGATTGCTCACCATTTAGCCAAAAATATCCATTATTGCTTAGTGATGAATTGATAAAATAGATGCCTCCGTTTGAAATATCAGCAAAGATGTTTCGAGTGTTGATATCCTGTTGATCTAAGCGAAGTAAATTATTACCACGATTAATTCGAATTGATGTACTTAATGTGGGATCATCAATTAATACAGGAGGGGTTGCACCAGAATAGGGATTATTTGTGGTTGTGTTCCAAACTGTATTTGTGAATTGATTAATTCTCATATACATTCCATTAATATTAAATGAATTATCTTGTGTTAGAGTAAAATCAGTGAAATTTTGATAA
>Ga0224511_10003269_pt1 | contig 11554 bp, 6 predicted proteins | sample SF_May12_sed_USG_2_FD_169988 | JGI IMG/M metagenome (GOLD analysis project Ga0224511, IMG submission 169988) | Sediment microbial communities from San Francisco Bay, California, United States - SF_May12_sed_USGS_8_1 | ecosystem: Environmental > Aquatic > Marine > Sediment | place: USA...
TCATGCAACTCTTGACAAAAATATATATAAAAAGAATAAAACTAATACATGACTACTTATGCTGCTATCCAAAACCCGACTGATTGGAATTGAAAATTTTTTTTTAATAAGATTGAAAAAAATCTAAAGTATTCCAAACAATATAAAAAACTGCACGATAAAGCATAAACTTTAGGTACAATGTGAAAGTTTAGAAGAACATTGTGCACAAACAAGGACATTTTCATAATATTTTTAAGGGTCAGATATTGAATATGACATTTCTTGATTAAAACTAATGCATTAATAATATGTTAGATGAGTACTTTCCGACCTAAAACTCTCTCCTCTGGTCCCTTTAATGACAATTTCCTTCAACACTGATACGATAAAACTACGGTGGTCAATTCACTAATAAGCGGTCCTGGTTTCAACAATACATGTACTTGTCTCTTTTCATCGCGTGTGACTAACGGCTTCCTTACTTGGGCGAGCTGTGAAGGACAACTGAATCAGACTTAGCGCTTGGTCCAGCATCAATCATGAGGGTGAAAATTTAAAGCTTCCGGTGGGGCTCCCATTTCTGACCCACGGATAACGAGTCCGGTTTTCTTACCACTTAGCTATTCCGGGGCCTTTCAGTGCACATTAAAGGTCATTTTCTGTACACATGTAATGCAATACGGTTTAAACCCTTTCATACCAATACACATTTTAGACAGGCAAATACCTTTGATGTTGTTGCAAACATAAGGTTCAAGAACACTATTCATCATTATCAAAAATGCTAATATTCATGTGATACTCTGATTTCGAATAGCTTCATTGATACTTATAGTACGTTTAGCCTTTTGAAGGACCTATGTAATGATCAGTTTGTTATATGCCTTTATTGAATTTTACATGAACATCTTGCGATGGTCACATAACGCCTAAGTTTAATGTATTGCTAAATAGACAACTTCACAAACAATTGTTTTAAATTATTTATACGAAAAACCATAATATTGTTCTTTTTCCAGTTAAAATATACAATTATTTACATTTATGTAAAATACATGTATGTAAATTGCACGTATGTAAATGATACATATTGAAACGCTGACACAAAATGTAATGGACATTTCCGCGACTGTCAATCATGATCTTTTATAACAGTACATGGTCAATATTATTCCAATGGATTAGGGTAATATTGTCAGGTGACAATCTGACCTAGTAAATAGAAAAGAAAGCGTACATCCTGTTTGTAATAAACATTATCACACGAATATTACAGAAATGGGAGGAACTTGGCATTGATATTCCCTCGTGGCTTGCTATGTGCTCATGGATTGAAACCCTACTATTGCCATTATATTCGCCATGCGTGTGCTGTTATTCTGTTTTATTTCAAGGCGTGTTACAATAACGGATTGCATTTCAGGCTGGTTGCGTTGAGATCATTTTGCACGCACTGGTAAAATTGGCAAAAAAAAGCGCTGAACGATAGTTCACGAGGGAGAAGCATTTATCACATTGGCAGGAGCAGTCGAGCGCGTTAACCTTTACACGTTGAAGCCGGTTGATTATATAGATTTATTATATTTAACTAAAACCTACTTAAATACTGAGTAACCTCAACGAGTTCATTTTCTGCTACGTACATAGACATGTACCCTTCACATAATTTGAACTGTTAATTATTAACCACGAAGTACCAAATCAACAAACAGCATCAGTCAGCTAATAAACAATTGTAATTACTGAATTAGAATAAAACAGAATGCATTTTCTTCTTATTAAACGTACAGTGGGAACATACATCTTCTTATAGTTTTTTCTAACTGTCGTCCAATAACTTTATTTACATGCCCTTAAACCACTTTACCACAACATAAAACACGTGTGCTTCAAAAAAGTAACATTAATGACCTAAATAATAAACGTAATCCATGTCTAACAACAATATACATTGAGAATAATACATGTACTGAACAAGGGGTTTAAGGAGGAGATACAAAGCTGAATGCCCAAAGCAGCCCCAAATAGTAAATTTTGTCATGTTCAAAAATTATCAATGGTATTGAAATGAAATCAGTAAAATATTGTTATGTTACGTCAAAAGTACCATTCTTTAGTAATAAAACATAAAAAAGAATTGTTAATTAAAAACTAATTAGCCAAAATATTGGATTTCACGTGGACCAGTCGAACTCAAAATTTAATAGGAACATACCTTTCACACGTAGCCATATTAAACTCCATAAACTTATGATGTTTCACTTATAAAACTCTAAGATTACCTCTGTTGGTGAATAATAAGTAAATCAATAAAATATTATAAATAAATAAATACATTACATGCAAAAATAATATAAATCCGATAAATAAATAAATGAATAAATAAATAAATGCAAACCCATCTATCGACAACAGTGGCATTTATTAAAAAATACAAATCAGGATATATAGGTTACTCAAATTATAAGTTAAAACTTAAGTTTAAAAAATGATTCAATATAACTTTGTTGACACTGTCTTTGAAATTTTCAAGTGAACCAGAATCTATTATATAATGTACAGAACAGAACAGAACATATTACAACATTTTATAGTGACTTAAGACCACAACTTATATCTAAATACTATGTCAAAAACCCAAATATGATTAAATTTATTGCATTACTTAATATTGAAAAAGTCTGTGTTAACACATTTAGCTGTTTTTGTAATAAAGCTTTTAAACACACTGTTTAATTGTATCATATTACATGTATATCATATTCTCACCAACCTTCTAGATTATATTAACATTTTGTGTATCATCATAATTATAATTTAATTTGTAAACTAACATTTTGTTTATTATTAATATTATTATTATTATTTAATGACATTGCCATTGTTTTCATGTATGTTGTGTGATTGTGTAATATTATAAACGATAACTGAATCTGCCATAGATTCAAAAAACAGACCAGGGTTGCCCCAAAGTATTTTACTGATTATTTTTTTTCCTGAATGGTTTGACCTTTGCAAGAAACTTCTAGAGAATATTGACACTTAATATTGTGTTTAAATCCAAAATAATAGATTATCTTGAAAAGAGTAGATACATTTTATTACATAAAGCCACTCACTGACAGATTCAAGTTCGGCACACTATATCGCCAATCTGAACACATCGGACAGTGGGCTAAACCACACCATCTCTCTGATGTACATTTGTATGTAGGGGCGCGCCATCTTGGATTTGGGATTACTTAGCACATAGTGACGTCACCATCTATGTATAGAATGCTATACATGCTATACTTTACTCGATCGCCGGTTAGGCGGAATTGGCCGAGTAGTTCCGATTGCGCATTGTTCAAGATGTTCAGATTGGTTCGTAATCGCCGAACGGCTTTCGTAGGTTTCTGTAAGAACTATATTTCAGCGTAGGCGTTTTGGGTTAGACATATCCTTCCATCTGATACATCCGAGGCACGATCGCCGATTAGGCGGAATTGGCCGAGTAGATCCGATTGACTGTATCGCCTTTAGATTTACCAGTGACCAAGATAGCCGAGTCATCTGCGTAGAGAAGTAACATTTGTTTGACCACAAAAGGCATATTATCGACATAGACTAAAACAAGAAGAAAATCTAATATTAATCCTTGAGGGACCCCGCAGCTAATGGGCTCTTGGGATGAGTGAGAAGCAGACACATTGACCAGTTGGTGTCTGGTAGATATGAGGAAAAACATCTAATAACTGACCCAGAAAGAACAATGTCCTCTAGTTTCATTAACATAATACTTTGGTCAACTGTATCGAACGCCTTCTGTAGGTTAAGCAGGACCATTCATACCATATAGACCCATCCACTTGAAAACAAATGAAATCTGTTAAATGTATAAAACAATGTTCAGTTGAGAAATTTCGTCTAAAAGCGATGTGATAAGTATACAGTGATATGTTCTCAGAAAGTTAACTTTCAACCTGGACATAAATAATTCTTTAAGATATTTTGAAATAACACTTAAAATAGAGACCGGTCGATAATTACCAAAGTCCGTCTGATCATTCTTTTTAAACAAATGTGCTTAAGATCATCAGGTATAACACCCTGAATAATTGACAGGTTAATGATAAGACAATACAGTTTATATAAAACTGATGAAAGGGAAATATAAATATATAAACCAGAAGGCCAAAGCCCATGTGGCCAAAATACATCATTATATACACGTACATGTAATAAGGTTAACAATTACATAATTGTAAAATGAATGAGACAAGGGATTTGCTATCGCTGAAGCAGAATCTCTAACAGAATCTCTAACAGACCTGGAAGGAATAAGCCAAGTTGCTTAAATGGAACTAAACTTATTTTATAGTAACTTATTAGTAATGTTGGTAACCTGTTACAACTGAAAACTATAACTTTCAGGTTAGTAATTAATAACAAAACCTCAGCCATACATATTCATACATGTTGGTAGATTTCAACCAGTTTACTAGAAACTGATGAATAAAATAAGTTGAATGTTCACCAATCTTCAGTTTATCACAACTACAGAATCCTTGTTCTTTAAACAAATGTTACTAGACGACTGATTCTTTTTAGACAGCAATCACAACTGCTTTAAACTTACCAACAACGATTTTGAATTTATTTTCATTAGTATCAAATAGTTTTACAATAGTTCTTCTTAGCTTTAGATATACATGGCTAAGCAATATTTCCACAATATTACTACAGGGGCGTCAGCATCTTTCAATACCATTGATAAATAGCTTCAATAAAACCGAACAACATTGATGAACAGTTTCCTTAAAGCCAAAGCTGCTATTTTTCAAATACATATGCTATGCTTGATCATGCTTCCAATGGGCTTTTCTTTTGTCTCAGCTTTATTTCAAAGTTGGGCCATTTTGCCATGATGGCAATGTTTTTACAAGCAGAAAACTGGATAACTGCTTGTTTTTTTCCTATGTATTGTTCCTGTTGTTTGTTTTATGAGCGACCTAGTTGGAAAGGAAATATATTTATATTAAGAACCTTAGGTCGATGATAGAGTCCTTCTTCCACTTATATTTTATTAACAACGGTATAGTTAAACAGGTATCATTTCTATTGTAAGATTGACCCGGACTGCTTTGACAAAAACAATTTAGAGCTAGCTTCTTGAAACGATTGTCCATGGTAAGTTTCAATAGTTAATTTTGTTCTTGGACAATTCTCACTAAATCAGCATTTGTTGAATAAATATTATTTACACACGTTTTAATATCCCTACAAACATAGTTCATGTTCAATGTTGTGTTGCGTCATTCTCCTGTTGTCCTGTCCAATGCAATTCATTGTGTGTCTGCTATGTTTTTGTGTGTGGGTGTTTTTGTGTTTGTGTGTGTGGGGGGGGGGGGTAATAATTGCATTTGTTGTACATGTTCATTTATAACTTCTTAAGAGTTCTCTCAGGTCACATTCAGTCACATTCAGTGGCGGTTCTAGGACTTGACCTTACCTGGTCATAACTTTGTCAACAGGGAGTAACAAAGTAATAGATGGAGCTGAGTGTTGACGGTTTTAGTATAAGTTAGTGTATATTGCGCATGTTTTGGTCATATTATTATTTAAAAAATGTTTTAAAATGACTCGCGTGCAAAACAAAATCAGGACATTTACCGTTTGAGGCATAAACAATTATAGGTCAGCGGGCGTGAGGGGGTCCCCCCCCGGATCCGCTAGTGACATGTGTCCGCGTTTCAACATTTAACATTTGACATACATGTAATGACATAGTTTACAAGAAATAAAGATATTTTTCAATTTGTCTAAATGTATTTAGAAATACAATAAAGTCAAACAGCTATCCGGTATCAAGAAACAAGTTTCCTCTAGATCGTTCTGATTCAAGGTCCTGTATGTCCGTTGCCAAAGGCGCTGAATGGTACGCGTCACGCGGGGACTGTGAACACCGTCATCTGCAAACCACATGAAACAGGTGGGGGCACGGCCACGTGTCGGGCGGACCTGACGTGGAGCGCGACTGTCCTGCGATGTACACGTATGCAACTTCCATTTAATCCTAAACAACGTTTGTGCTTATCATAATTATATATAAGGACTATATCTTATATTTCATTAGCGGCATATTGTAAAATGTCTACCTGTATTTCATCAGTGTGTAGTTTTTCTGTTCGTCTGGTTTCATTGATTATATCTTTTTGCTTACATTTAAAAAAAGAGTTCCTCTCATGCGCTAGGGGCGTCAGTAGTGTGACATAATTCATAACCAATTCATTTTTCTCAAATTGTTTTAGAAGGTGTAAATCTTGTTTTCCCAAATGAGCAGAAGCCGCATATTGCAAAAGAACAACAACATAATTTTATCACCTTGCTTCTAGCTCTGCTTAACTCCCCCTGCACCACTGACGCCGTGTGTTCACCTATCGGTGCCGTCTGTTCCACGGGCGGGACATGTGCGTGTGAACCTCACATGAATTACGACTCAAGTGACGCCTTGAACCAAAGCTGCAAAGCAGGTCAGTGTTGTAGAAACAATGAACTAAACGTTCTTGTCTAGCAACTTGTATTATTGATCTGATTCGGCAATATCCAAATTACCATCAAGTACAACTATAGTCTTAACGTCACTTTTCACACTGAACTTTTGAACATGACAAATTGACTATTTTATGCTGCTTTGGGCACACCAAGTTGAAACATATTAAAACGATGAATATTGTTATACTTCCTATACTTAAACACTTAACTATCGCGTGTATAATACGTGTTATGTTAATTAGGTGTGAAATGTTTTTGTGCGTTTACAATTGCCTTTTCTTCACATTTTCCCGATATTCACCCTTTCGTAATATTCTATAGATGTCGCATTTTAAAAGTTTGAATTACAACAAACATCCACACGAATTAGTTATCATGTACCTGTTCATGTTGTAGACTGTACACATGTCCCGTTTGCTGTCATAAATGACAACATCAGTAAAGCCTCCATTGGTAAGTGGTGTAATAACATACACATAGGTGTTGTGATGAGTTGCAAAACGCTATTTCCTAATCGTCCAAACAGAAAATGTATAAGGGTTTACTTTGAGATTCTAGACTGGAGTCTTGAAAGTCATTAATTAAATAACAAAGATGTATTATTTTACGAAATCCTAAATACACGTTTTTTTAATAGTTTTAATTGACAGTTGCACAACTACCAGTGTACGAGACCGGTTTGTACAATCTCAGAGCCTGTTCAAAAAGTGTGCAGTATACGAATTTTGAAAAAGTGTTCATTTGACTAAAACCCACTGTAACCCACTTAGTCATAAGCGAACAAAACAGCTGCGCCGATAAAAAATATTTAGAATTGTATATATTATGTTCTTTTTAATGACTAGCATTATTTGTCCATAGTTCTTTAGTTTGCTAGTCAAATATTTAAGTTGATTTCTGAGTAAGGAATGGTGGTACTTCTTTATCACGTGAAAGTGGGGGAGGGGGATCGAGTTCGAGTCTTTAATATCATTGTTCCAACATTTAGATGCAATGTGCCCAACACTCGAGTATCTTGTCAGCGGACCGGTACCTGTGCCCGATGGTGACATGACTGCAACTAGTGTAGCGGCCTCGGAAATTTGGGACTATGGACCAGCACAAGCACGTCTTAACCAAAAAATTGGGGTACTCGTTGGGACAAAGGAAAGCGCTGATAGATGGTGTCCGGCAAAGGACGACATAAATCAACACATACAGGTACACGTTAATATTTAGTTATAAGAAGTGTTATTAAATAATGCCGTAAGAATAAGAGGTTAATACTTGGTTGCTGGTTACTTGGTTGAACTGTTTTTTTTTCAATAATACAACCAAAAATGAATTCTTAAAAATCCGCATTTCACACAGCTGAGCTTATTTAAATCTTAACCGTCATCAATGACGTCATCTTGTAAACTATGTAAACAAAAACAAATGTCGGCTTTCGCTTTAAAATGTGTTTTATGAGATATAAAGCTTGTTAAAGTAAGTTAACAACATATGAGCCAATTTTTGTGAAAAAAAAAACAATTATTACAGTTTGTATTGGTGTCGTATTCATTGAAAAATTGTAACAGTTTGTGATAAAAATGAATGAATAGAGTCACCTGTTTCAATGCAAAAAGTACCCGGAATGGATCAAGATCGGAAACATATTTGAAAGTGTAGACAGCGTGAACAAAGTGTATTGAATACCCCGGTAGTACAGTGTTCAAACTCTTTGTTCTCGTTTTGACCACGTCCTGTATTCCAACTGTATAAATCTGCATAAATCCAGTGGGGTTAGTGCTTTAGATAATCATCATTTTGACTGTTCATTGTTGTCGAATTATAAAAAAAAATATGTTCCGGTTAAATAATAACTATGCCAACCTGACTAATTATGATAATTCTTATTTCTTTTCCAATAAATAAATAAATATAACAGCGTTTGTTGTAAATTATTGGCAGCCATTTTCAATCCGCTCTAAACACTACTGACGAAGCTTATTGCTCTTTACTGCACGTGAGAAAGCACGACGACGATTATGCGAAGTTAATACGGGTCACGTGACCGACCAAATTCGGATAATCGCATTGCTAGCCTCATAAACACCCTTAAAGGGTACTGATTGTGTTACTATATATAGTAACATTCGTTTTAAGACATATATTGCGCTCTCTGGTCAAAGGACAATGCTCCCCTATTTAACTTCCAATGAACATGACAGTAACTGTTTTCTCTCGCTCAAATATGTAACATAAAACCCTTTGTTTCACACAGAAGCTATATGTATTGCATAAAACCATATTAACGTTTTTACTAATTTGAAAACATTTACTATCAATACCGGTATATGGTGCAAGCCATTATAATCCAGATGTAAGCGCGCGCCCAAACAAAAAATAAACATATTAAATATAAGCCTCAAAAGTTATGTTTTATGAAATAAATTATATTTACAAACACATACAACTAGAACGTTCACAAATATATGATCTGATATTTATTTAAGATCAACTATTTCAGGTCGACCTTGCCACGGTTCACGTCGTCCGTTACATTGAGACGAAGGGGCGACCATACCACATCGACCCCGAGTATCAGCAGTGGGTTACCAAGTACCGTTTGTTGTACAGCCAAGATTGTACCAACTTCATCCCATACACAGCCCCAGATGGATCGGTCATGGTTTGTTACATTTATACATCTTGTACTTGTAACCCATCGTAAATGATAACGTACCATTCTGCACACAGTATGTACATGTACATATCGGAAAGTCCGCTTTAAAGGAATCCGCTTATAAGGAACCTCTAATTATAAGGAACTGATTTTCATTTCCCAAGCTTTACCAGTGAACTAATTCACTATACGTTTACTATAAGGAACTTAGGTTATAAGGGACAGATTTCCATGGTCCCGATGAGTTTCTTATAAGCGGATTTTACTCTACATCTTAAAGTGCCGACCCATTGATATATATGTAAAGAGACAAAATGTCATTGTGAGATCTTTTGTTTTTTCAGAAAAATACTTCATGTCTGTAATTACTTATAATAACGAGTGTGGTTTCGAATTTGATTAAAAACTTAACTTACGTTTATCATCCAAAAGGGATGAACAGGAAATATCCAGTGATCTCTAGTTCAAACTAGAACTATCGCTGAATGCGATTCATACCCCCACCAAAGTCCTTGACAAAGCTGGTACAAGGGTAAGATGGGTTCTGCGCATTGCCCAGTTGGGGTAAACATCTGAGTCAAGTTTAAAAAAAAATCCTTACATTAGCATAGACTTTATAGAACAGACCTGACATAGTGTCTAGTATTGATTGTTAATAAATTAAAAGACTTAAAAGGTACATAACTTTGTCAAATTGCAATACAGTGTTATGAAACTTGACCTGCATATCTTACTTGTGATACGTGATATATCTTTTAAGTTTCAAGCAAATACCTTTGCTAGAAAAATTCAAGTACATGTTTAAATTTAAGAACATTTTCTAAGTCAATTTTGACCTTCAAGTGTGACATTGACCTTAAGCCGGCACAAAGATAACATGGGTTCTGCACACTCTCTTGTTGAGGTAAACATTTGAGCCAAGATTAAAGAAAATCTGTCAATTAGTGTAGGACTTACAGAGCAAACATGACGTAATGTCTAATATTTGATTGTTTGATATTTGACCTTCAATTGTAACCTTGACCTTGAGATGACACATGGGCAACATGGGTTCTGCACATTGTCTTGTTGAGGTGAACATTTCAGCTAAGTTTGAAGAAAATCCTTCAATTGGTATTGGATTTATTGAGCGGACACGATAATGGAGACGGACGGACGGACGCGACAAAGCGAATCCATTTTAGCCCTACGCCCCCACATTTTGTGGTGGGGGTATAATAAACACGATGACATTTTCAGACAGGCAGAGATAAGGTACTTATAAAGCGATTTCTGTAGGAAGGGGGTTTGACATTGGCATACCTACTATTAAACTAACACGTTTTACTTCCGTGTATCACTTTGAATTTTTTGTTTGAATGTTCTTGGAAACTACAAAACATTAACAAGTACAGTTGTATGTTATATATCGTTGAAAAGCTGACAGTGCGACGTAATAACATGCGCTTATTTCAATACAAAAAGAATGTTTTCTTACCAAAATACCCTTTACCGGATTGCAATTTCGATCACGTGCTGTTTCTTGTTCATCCGTCTTAACGAATGCATTGATGACTTGTATTACCTTTGAACGATTACCGTCTCTATTTTAAACATATTCTAAAAATATGTTTTTAATTCACAACTTTAACTGGAAGATCTAAAAACAATTTCAGCATGCAAACACACATACATAGATATATGTTCTCGAAGTAATGTCTATTGATTCTATTCTAATTAACATTAGTGTACATAACAGTAAGTTAATTTGCTGAAAACGTTTTCCAATTCAACAGATCCTACTAATTGTAGAAAAAATAGCCTTAATCCTTATGTATCCAAACACATGGTATGGCATACAAGAGTAGCATAACAGTATTACCTAAATGGTACTTTGCCTGAAGTTCCGTTGTATTACATATAGTAGAGACGATGCAATGAAAATAAAACTGATAAAAGGGAAAGTAACACAAACTTTTATACACCCAATGTACTATTAAACTTTACAGTTATATTTACAGGAGTTCACCGGCAACCATGACTCTGACACCATTAAATCGAACGTTTTGCCCTGCCCCGTTCTCGCGAGGTGCGTCCGAATCAACCCGACTGCCTGGCAAACTCGGATATCGCTTCGGTTTGACATAAAAGGGTGTGACTACACACCATAACGCCGCATATAGAGCAGAATCATGTACGGCCTACAGGCAGTTAGCGTCTGAATCAACCCGACTTAGTGGCAGAGTCGAATATCTCTTCACTGCGACATATAAGTGTGTAAAAACACAGCATAACGCCACATTACGTGCAGTAGTATGTACGGATTACAGGCAATCGGCAGTTGTGCTAAAACTGTTGTAACACGTCTGAGAGAGAGAGAGAGAGAGAGAGAGAGAGGTAAAGAGAGAG